>Ga0099364_10012533_pt1 | contig 11420 bp, 10 predicted proteins | sample TergutTh196P3_FD_73070 | JGI IMG/M metagenome (GOLD analysis project Ga0099364, IMG submission 73070) | Microcerotermes parvus P3 segment gut microbial communities from Pointe-Noire, Republic of the Congo - Th196 P3 | ecosystem: Host-associated > Arthropoda: Insects > Digestive system > Gut ...
AAGATCGCCGCTTGCGCCAACGCTGCCGTGTTCGGGAAGCATCGGATAGATAGCGCGATTGATGAATTCAACCAACAATTGCGGCAAATAAGGATGCACGCCCGACTGCCCCTGTGCAAATGTTCCCAGTCGCGCCAGCATGGATGCCTTTACGTATCGGACAGGCAAAGGACGACCAGCCCCGACGGAATGGCTACGTATAAGATTGTACTGTAAATCAATGAGCGACTGGTCGTCAATGCGATACCGCGCCATTGGTCCAAAACCGGTGTTTATACCATATATAACCTTACCATTTGCAAAATCTTGCAGGAAATTAAAACAATGTGTTACCTGCTCTTGCGTTTCTTTTGATAACGCAATTTGTTTATTATCAAATAAAATACTTTCTATTTTTTCAAATTGCAATTTAGCGCAAATTTCAACCATATAATTATCTATGAATCAATTATTTAATTATTTAGACAATTTACACGCCTCCGGCACGGTCAGTCACATTCTTCTACTGACCCTGTAAAATCAACTAAAAGAGCGTTGAGCATAAATTTTAATCTAAAAAAGGCATTAAAAAAATTTATGCTTTTCGCAGATGTCAGCGCCATTCAGGCGTTGACAATATTCCTGCTCTTAAGGCTTTGCAGGTCTTGCCTGATTTTTTTTATAATCATTCACAAAAAAACGCAAAAATAATCATAATTTTTAAATTATACCATATAAAAAAAAAAGATAAGAAATCAAATATTAACACAAAGAACTTACATTCGTTCAAATACGCCCGTTCCGAACAAAGCGAAGTCGTATTTTACAGGATCGACTGGGTCAAATTTTCGTAAATTTCCTGTTATTTCATCAACTGCTTTCCAGTCGTTTGTTTTTCTGGTGAGCAATCCTAATCGTCGCCCAACATTTCCACTATGCACGTCCAATGGCAACATTAGCTCCGAAACGGGTATATCTTTCCACAAACCAAAATCAATTCCGTCATTTTCGCGCACCATCCATCGCAGGAACATGTTTAGGCGCTTTGCAGACGAGCCGCGTCGAACATCGGCGACATGTTTTGCAGAACGCTGCAGATGTGGCGTTTCCATAAAAACATGCCTGAAATGAGTTAATGCTTCGAATATTGATCCGCCATTACGATATCCGTTAGCGAATACTCCATGCAATCCACCGCAATTGGTGTATAGATGGCGTAGAGATGATAAGAAAAACAGGCAGTCATCGGGTTGGAAAGTTCGGTAAACAAAAGAATCTAAACGTTGAAGTTCTTTATTGCTTGCGTGCATTACAAAATCGTATGGAGCATGATTCATAAGGCTCAATAAATGATTTGCTCCGGCAATGATTGCCTTGCGTTGTCCCCACGCAATACTCGCCGCCAAGAATCCTGCTATTTCGATGTCTTCTTTTCGGGTAAAAAGGTGAGGAATTTGAACCGGATCTGATTTAATAAATTCAGGCGTACAATAACGCAGATAACGTTCCTCAAGAAAAATTTCAAGATTCAAAAGATTCAAATATTTTGTAATTCAGGTTAATTGCCCGCAGCTTTTCTTGTCATAGCATAGCCAGTATGTAGCGCCTGTATGTTCTGACTGACAACTTCATCACCTTTTTGTTCAAAAAACGAAACAATAGCTTTTTCCAATTCTTTCAGTTCGATGTTAATAAAAGGTGCTGCCGCTCCAAGCGTAACTGTGTTGGATACTTTTGTGCTGCCACATTCTGCGGCTATACCGTCTGCGTCAATCAGAATGCGGTTAGGCAATTCTGTTAACTGCTCCATAAGTTTATTCCGGTCGGGATAGTTTCCAATATTCACGAACGGGTTAGTATTTGTCACCAGCCATCCGTTTTGCGACAAAAAAGGCACATAACGCAAGGCTTCCATCGGTTCTACCGAAAGTACGAGGTCTGCCTTTTGCAATGGAATCAGGTCTGAAGCTATTTGTTTGTCGCTTATTCGGAGGTGAACATATACTGCTCCTCCACGCTGGCTCATGCCACGTACCTCAGACTGTTTTATGTTCAAATTATTGCTGACTGCTGCCAACCCTATTACAGTAGATATGGACAGAATGCCTTGTCCGCCTACGCCTGCTATTACTAAATCAGTTTTCATTTTGTTAATTATTTGTTATTTCGGTAAAGAAATTTTAATTTTCTTCTTATTTATCGACTTTCCGCGTACATTATTTATATGAATTATCACCTGTCTGTATTGCCGTAATATTTCGTCGCGCTCATAAAGCTTATTAAACTCTACCTTAAAGTCATAATCTGTTTTTGGCATCAAGCAGAGCGGAAATAAATTCTTTTCACCCTTTTCTACGATTCTGTACTTTCGTTTTTTCATGCGCGGTTGACGAAATTCAAGTATCGGGGTGTCAATTTCAACCATTGTATTTCGGATGTTGCGAACGGTAACAGTCATTTTCAATCCTCCCGAATACCATACTTTCTTTTTTATGCGAAGCGGGATATATTTCCACCGTCTGTATGCTCTTCTAATCCAAAGAACGCAAAATACAACCAACAGCAGCACAACCATCCACAACACTTTCTCGCCCGCCGGAGACATATAAGGATTATACAAAATCATCTTTTATCGTTATTTAGGTTAAGATCTTAAAATTTAATCAGTTAAGCTGCTCTTAATTTGTTCACGTTCACTTTATCCAGTTTTTCCCGTGCAAAATCGCTGTCAATTGTAATTTCCTTTTCATCCGTCGACGGAGCCTCGAACATCACGTCGGTAATTATGATTTCACATATTGACCGCAGTCCGCGAGCGCCAAGTTTAAACTCTATAGCCTTGTCGACCACAAGCTCAAGAACATCATCGTTGAAATGAATTTTGACGCCGTCAATATCGAAAAGTTTTTCATATTGTTTTATAAGGGCGTTTTTGGGTTCTGTCAGTATGCTGCGCAACGCTATGCGGTCGAGTGGATTAAGATAGGTGAGTACGGGCATTCTTCCGATAATTTCGGGAATGAGACCAAATGCCTTTAGATCCTGAGGAGCGATGTATTGCAACAGATTGTCGCGGTCGATTTTTTCTGTTTCAATAATATTGTGATAGCCCACCACGCGGGTATTCAGCCGTTTCGCAATTTTTCGGTCAATACCGTCGAATGCGCCGCCACAGATAAAAAGGATGTTTTTTGTGTCGATGGCGATAAGTTTCTGTTCAGGATGCTTACGACCTCCTTGTGGGGGGACGTTTACCACCGATCCTTCTAACAGTTTAAGCAGTCCTTGCTGCACTCCTTCGCCCGATACATCCCGTGTGATTGACGGATTATCGCTCTTGCGAGCAATTTTATCTATTTCGTCTATGAACACAATGCCTTTTTCTGCCAAATCAACATTGTAGTCGGCTGCCTGCAAAAGACGCGTGAGAATACTTTCCACGTCCTCGCCTACATAACCGGCTTCGGTAAGCACTGTAGCATCTACGATGCAGAATGGCACGTGCAACATTCGTGCTATGGTGCGGGCAAGCAACGTTTTACCGGTTCCGGTTTCGCCTACCAGAATTATGTTTGATTTCTCTATTTCAATGTCATCTTCTCCCCGTGTGTGTGTTGGCTGCATAAGCCTTTTATAGTGATTGTATACCGCAACTGCGATATACTTTTTGGCATCATCCTGACCGATGACATATTGATCGAGAAAAGCCTTAATCTCAACGGGTTTCATCAGTCTGACAGCGCCAAGGTCAAATTTTCCGTGTTTCTTGGCATCTTCGGCTACAATATTTGAAGCCTGCTCAACACAATTTTCGCAAATGTGTCCTGTTATTCCGGAAATAAGAAGACGCGCACTACGTCTGTCTTTGCCGCAAAAGGAACATCTATCTGTATTATTTCTCATTATTTTTATTTTTCTGTCTAACAAGGATTTCATCTACAAGTCCGTAATCTTTGGCTTCTGTTGCCGTCATCCAATAGTCGCGATCTGAATCTCTCTCGGTGTTTTCAAAGGGTTGCTCGGTATGTTCCGAAAGAATTGTATATAACTCTTTTTTTAACTTTACGATTTCTCTTACAGTTATTTCCAAATCAGACGATTGTCCCTGCATACCACCTGATGGCTGGTGAATCATCACCCGTGAATGCTTCAATGCCGAGCGCTTTCCTTTTGCGCCCGCTGCCAGTATTACGGCAGCCATAGAAGCAGCCATTCCGGTGCATATTGTTGAAACGTCGGAGGTTATCCACTGCATAGTGTCATAGATACCCAAACCCGATTGTATTACTCCGCCAGGGGAATTGATATAAATTTGTATATCCTTATTGGGATCGCTCGAATCGAGAAATAATAACTGCGCCTGAAGGATATTTGCTACATCATCGTTAATGGCAGCACCAAGAAAAATGATGCGATCCATCATAAGACGTGAAAAAACATCCATTGAAGCAACGTTCATCTGGCGTTCTTCGATGATAGTTGGTGAAATATAGCCGTTGGTCAAGGCTTGATAGCGATGCAAAGTCATACCGCTTATTCCGGCATGCTTAATCGCGTATTTCTGAAATTCATTCATATTGATTATTTTTGCTGTTGGTTGTTGTTGCCTAATATTGTATTAAATTCTTCCATACTGATTTCCTGAATGTCTGCATCAATAGCTTCGATCAGAAAATTTGAAACCTTATTTTCCAAAATCTGCGTCGCTGTTGTACGTACATTTTTTTCTTCCTTGAGATAATTCATTGCAAAATTGTTGATGTGTTCGTCCGAAAAATTACTAATGCCATAGGAAGTAAACTGATTTCGGGCTGCTGCTTTTGCATGTTCAATGATTTCATTCTCTTCAACTTTCATTTCGTTTTGCTCTATAATAGCGTTTGCTATTAACTCCCATTTAGTGTTCTTTAGAAACAGAGGTAATTCTTTTTCAACAGCCTCGTCGCTGGTGTCCTTATTGATATATTTTAACCATCTGCCAAGAAATTCTTCGGGCAACTGCGGGTCTATTTTTTCCAAAAGATATTTGCGAATATCTTCGTTAAGCTTGTATACGCTGGATTTTTCAAACTCAAGCGAGATAAGTTCCCTCATCTTGTTTTTAAATTCTTCTGTGCTTGTAACCACATTTTCGCCCAGAATCTTATCGAACAGCTCCTGATTCAGTTCGGCATTGATAAACTTCTGGATTGTCTTAACGCTGAATTTGAAAAGCAAACCGTCAACATCGCCAACTTCGTCCTTGTTTGATTTTTTAAGGATTGAGGCAATTTCCCAATCGTTTGGAAATGTTTTTGAGAGATTGAAAACAATTTCGCTGCCTGGCGCAGCGTTTTCAAAAGGTTTTTTGAGTTCATCGTCATTCACAAGCGAAAGCAGAAGCGAAGTGTCTTCTGCACTCATTCCTTCATGCTGTTGTTGTCCATCGTCAGCAAGTTGAACTATATCGCCTACGATTTTTTCCTTGAAATCAACAACTGCGTCGGCATCGACAAACTGTCCGAAACGCTTGAGATAGTTTTCAATATGCTTGTCGACAAAATCGTCGTCGACAATTATTTTATACTTGGCAAATCGGTCTTCTTTAGACAAATTGACCTCGATTTTAGGCGCCAAGCCCATATCGAACTCGAAAGTGAAATCGTTGCCAATTTCCCAGTCATATTCTTCGCCGTCTATTTTCGGGATAGGGTCGCCCAATACTTTTAGTTGCTCGTTCTTGATATAGTTTTGCAACGACTCTGACGTTATTTTGTTGATTTCATCAAGCAAAACTGCCTTCCCATACATCTTGCGTATCAAGCCTTCGGGGACTTTGCCCGGACGAAATCCCGGCATGTTGGCTTTGCGGCGATAATCGCGCAAAATATCATTTACTTTGGTTTCATAATCGTCCTTTTCTACATGCACGGACACAATTATGTTTAATTCGTCAATCAGCTCTTTATTGATATTCATTTACGAAAAATTTTTTAATACAAATATTTGAAAAAAATCGGACGCAAAAATAAAATTATTATTATTAATATCAAAATAAAATGTTATCTTTGTGCAATGGTTTATCAAAAAAATATGCGTCGATGCCTCGAACTTGCTGCGACAACTTTCGGGTATACCGCTCCAAATCCAATGGTAGGGGCTGTTGTAGAGTGTGAAGGGCGAATTATTGGCGAAGGGTTTCACCGACGATATGGAGAGCCTCACGCCGAAGTGAATGCAATTCGTGCGGTACGGGAAACTGAACTTTTGAAACATTCAACGCTCTACGTCAATCTGGAGCCTTGCTCGCATCATGGAAAAACGCCACCATGCACCGATTTAATTATTGAAAGCCGTATACCGAGCGTAGTAGTAGGAAGTATCGACCCAAATCCGGTTGTGGCAGGAAGCGGTATCGAAAAATTACGGAAAGCAGGAGTAAAGGTGACGACAAATGTTCTTGAAGAGGAATGCGAGAGACTTAATATTCGCTTTATGACGTATCATCGAAAAAAACGCCCGTATGTGATACTCAAGTGGGCGCAGACAGCAGATGGATATATAGACGTCGTAAGAGATAGAAACACTGTTGGACGTCCGGTGTGGATTACAGGCTGGTACGAACAAACATTAGTACACAAGTGGCGATCGCAGGAACAGGCAGTGATGGTAGGTACAAATACAGCAATGGCTGACAATCCGATGCTGAACCTGCGACGATGGCACGGACAACAACCATTGCGCGTGGTTATGGACAGACAATTACGACTGCCCGAATCGTTGAATATTTTTGACGGAAGACAGCAAACTTTGGTTTTTACAGAAAAAAATAAACCCGAGACTTCAAGTGGTACGACTTTTGTAAACGTGGCATTTGACAAAAATTTGCCACAGCGCATTCTTGATGAACTGTACATTAGAAAAATTACTTCCGTTTTCATTGAAGGTGGCGCCAGATTGCTTCAAACCTTTATAGATGCACAACTTTGGGACGAAGCACGAATTTTTAAAGGCAATGCAATATTCGAGGATGGTCTTAAGGCGCCAAGCATATGATTTTTTCTGTTACTAAGGCTGCTTTGAAGCAGTAAAAAAAAGTATCACAATCCCGTCTTCAACCAATTTTTAAATTCTTCCACATTCGATGTAAATGCCATCGTGTTACCTATGGTTTCGCCATTTGTGTCGAGTATGACATGGTATGGAAATGCGTTTATATTATAGCGTGTTATTTGAAAATCTGCATTTTTTTGTCCCATTGTTCTCTTCACTCTTCCGTCATAAGTTGATGTTATCCATTCGTTTTCTGGCAGGGGAGTGGTATCGTCGGTATACAGTCCCAGCAGTATGAATCGGTCGTTCATCAGGCGAAGTATTTCAGAGTCAGTCCAAACTAATGCTTCCATTTCGCGACATTTTGCGCAGGCGTGCCCCTTGAAAATCATAAGAATCGGCTTGTTTTTTTCCTTGGCGCAGGCAATTGCCTGGTTGTAATCAAAGTAGCCTTGCAGTCCATGTGGCCATGAAAGACCTGGACGGTCGCTGTATTTTGGTGTTTCACACAGATGGTCGGGCGATTGGGTAATTATGGCTTGCGAAGAAACGCTTGTTCTGTAATTATCGGCAGCAGGCAGCAATCCGGCAACGACATTAAGCGGCGCCCCGAGTAGTCCAGTAAAAAGATCCAACGAAAATACGAAACTTGTGCCGGCAATAAGCAGACGGGCTACATTAATGCTGGTTATCTCGCTGTCGTGGGCAAAACGGAATTTGCCTAACAGGTAAAATCCGGTAAGAGAAAAAGTCACAATCCATATGCATAGGAATACATCGCGGGTAATTATGTTCAAGCCAAGCCCTTTGTCGGCAACAGACAGAAAATAGAACGTAAATGCCAGCATCACAAAAGCAAAAACTACTTTTATTGAGTTCATCCAGCCACCTGATTTGGGCATTTTTTTAATCATAGAAGGAAAAAACGCTAAGAACGTAAATGGCAATGCAAAGGCTAAACCGAAACCAAACATTCCCAATATTGGTTTGATTGCCAAGCCCAATGTTGATACCACCAAAATTCCCCCCACAAAAGGACCTGTACACGAAAAAGATATTATAACTAATGCTAACGCCATAAAAAATGCCGATAAATATCCGCCCTTATCGACTTTTCTATCAATTTTGTTAGCTAATGTGCCGCTTAGCGTGATTTCGAACATTCCGAAAAACGACAATGCAAAAGTGATGAATATACCTGCAAAAATCAGGTTTGTAAGCCAGTGAGACACCAACGTATTGATAAGATCAGCACGTTTTGTTAACGCCACCACAACGCCTACGGAGGTGTAAATCAAAACAATAGAAGAGCCAAAAATCAATGCTTTTATGATGCCTGTTGCACGATTAGAGTTATCGCGCATGAAGAACGATACGGTCATCGGAATCATCGGATACACGCATGGGGTAAGCACGCCGCCCAAGCCTGCAAGTATCGCTACAAGGAAAAAAGCCCAGAGTGACATTTCTCCCGAGGTTGTGGGAATTGCCGGTGGAGTAGGATAGGGCAGGGTAGGAGCGGCATCCTCCGTTACTACCGTCAAGTCGCTTTCTACTGATAAATCTTCTGCAGGAGCCACCTGCGCCAATGGATTGCCTTCTATTCTTTCTATAACGGGCATTATCGGGGGAACGGCAGATAGAGTTGGAGCAGGAGGATTAATTTCGATTGAAAATTCAACTTGCTTGGGAGGCAAACATACACTTTCGTCGCAGCACATGAACTCCACTTCTGCCTTTACAGTAAAATTGACATTACTCAAAATTTTTAATTTTTGTCTGAAAACCGCCAGATTATGGAATTTTCCTATTGGCAGGTTTCCGAAAAAGGGGTCTGGTTTTACTTCAGGTTTGATAACCTGTTCCATCTCGCCCACAAGTTCAAATGCAGGATTTGCTTCAAATGTAAACGATGTCGGTATAGGACGTAGAGTTGCCTCAGGTATATCGATAGCATACATTGACCACCCCTGGTCGATAACAGCTGTGAAGCGCAGCTCGGCTTCGGTTGCAGTCAGGTTTTCTACTGTCAATTGCCAATTTACCGGATCGAATATCTGCCCTGATAGAGAAAACGACCAAAATGTAAAAAATATAAGTATCTTATTCTTCATTGCTTTATTACTGAAATCTGAAAGCTATCTAATAATTTCCTCACCGTACTTGTTGAAAAATTTTGCCTCCAAGAATGAAAAAGATGAATCAGGGATAATTTTTATGCTACATCCTAATTTCCTGCTCCATTTCCAGCGTAGAGAAAACAGTCCTTTTTTGAGATATACGGCTATGTACGGATGTACTCGCAGCACAATTCGCTTCAACTTTTCGTGTTCAACTAAAAACGAAAGATTATTAAACAATTCGTCGTCGAACAGTATACTCGGCGTTATTTCACCACTTCCCTTGCATACCGGACATTTTTCCACAACGTGTTCGCTCAGTTCGGGACGAACGCGCTGACGAGTAATTTGCATTAGTCCGAACTTGCTAATTGGCAGTATGTTATGCCTTGCACGATCGTTTGCCATTGCTTCTCTCATCTTTTCCAGCAGTTTTAGCCTGTGTTCTGAGGTATACATATCAATAAAGTCGACCACAATGATACCACCCATATCCCGAAGGCGTAATTGCAGGGCTATGTGTTGCGCTGCAAGAAGGTTAACTTCCAATGCGTTTGTTTCCTGATCAGGTCCAAGTTTTGCACGGTTGCCGCTATTGACATCTATCACGTGCAACGCTTCGGTATGTTCTATCACCAAATACGCTCCATTGCCGATTGAAACTGTTCTGCCGAAAAGTGCCTTTATTTGTTTGTTAATTCCGAATCTATCAAAAATAGGAACATTGCCTCTGACCAACTTCAGAATTTTTTCGGTTTCTGGAGCTATCGAAGCCAGATATTCCTTGATTTGCATAAAATAGCGCTCGTCGTTCACGTAAATGTGCGAAAAAGATTCATTAAGCAAGTCGCGCAAAATGGTTGATGTTCGGTTAATTTCGCCCAAAAATAACTGAGGTGGCCTGGCATCTCTCAACCCGTCGAATGCAGTCTCCCATTTTTTTAACAAATCTTTCAATTCCTCTTCAAGCGTTTCTGCCGATTTGCCTTCGGCAACAGTACGCACAATGACTCCATAATTTTTGGGTTTGATGCTGTGCATCAATGTACGCAGACGTTTTCTTTCGTCAGAAGATGAAATTTTTTGAGAAACTGAAACTTTGTCCGAAAATGGCAACAAAACGGTATTCCGTCCGGCAATGGACAACTCGGAACTCAGTCGCGGACCTTTTGTAGATATCGGCTCTTTGGCTATCTGAACCAAAATCAATTGACCGTTCTTGAGTGTTTCTTCTATTTTGCCTTTCTTGTCAATGTCGGTTTCATTTTTGAACCTTTGCATCGATGGCGCTTTTCCTTTACGTTGGAGAGCAGTATCCAAATATTTTTGCAATGTGTGAACCTGCGGACCCAAATCAAGGTAATGCAAAAAGGCATCCTTGTCGTGACCAACGTCCACAAAAGCAGCATTCAATCCGGGTATTATTTTCTTTACCTTACCCAGATATATGTCACCCACTGAAAACTGCAAATTGCTCCTCTCCTTACTGAGTTCAACCAACTGTTTGTCCTTTATGCACGCTATAACAATTTCGGACGGGGTTACGTCAATTATTAACTCGTTACTTTCTAACCCATTCATCTAGCACTTTATTAATCAAAAACCGAAAGAAACCTAGAATCTTCCTCGCGAAAATCCTTAGGTTCTTCAATAAACTGACACAGAAACAAATAAAGAATTTATTTCTTCTTGTGTCGGTTTTTTCTCAAGCGTTTTTTACGCTTGTGGGTTGCCATTTTATGTCTTTTTCTTTTTTTTCCGCTTGGCATTGTCTTTAGATTATTATTTTACATTTTCTTTTACTTTGGCCACAAACGTCTTTGACGGTTTAAACGCCGGAATTTTATGTGCCGGAATGATTAGAGTCGTGTTCTTTGAGATGTTCCGGGCGGTCTTCTGGGCTCTTTGCTTAATGATGAAACTACCGAACCCTCTCAGGTACACATTCTGGTTTTTTGCCATAGAAGCTTTTACGCTTTCCATAAAAGCTTCCACCGATCTCTGAACGGTAAACTTGTCTATTCCAGTACTTTTGGAAACTTCACTTACAATATCTGCTTTTGTCATGTCTGATATATGTTATAATTATATGTATATTAAACTTATTTGAATTATTTTGAGTTACAATTTTCAGACCGCAAAAATACAACTTTCAAATTGATTGACAAAATATTTCACATTTTTTTTATTTTTTTTTACTATGTTCCGTGGCAATTCTTATATTTTTTTCCGCTACCGCAGGGGCATTGGTCGTTTCGGCCAATTTTTTTTTCAGTTTTTACGTATGGT
>Ga0099364_10012534_pt1 | contig 11420 bp, 2 predicted proteins | sample TergutTh196P3_FD_73070 | JGI IMG/M metagenome (GOLD analysis project Ga0099364, IMG submission 73070) | Microcerotermes parvus P3 segment gut microbial communities from Pointe-Noire, Republic of the Congo - Th196 P3 | ecosystem: Host-associated > Arthropoda: Insects > Digestive system > Gut ...
CCTCGGTCTACTTCGACCTTGGCGAGCCCCATATGGTCGTCAAGCAGACGAACGCCAGCGGCTATGCCACCTTCACCGCAGAAGTGGGGGTCCACGCCGTCGGCTGCATCATTCCGAACAACGAATGGCTGCCTTCCAAGAAAGACATTGTTGTCACGGCAGGCCAGACCGTGCAGATGACCATGACGATGGTCCACCAGCCAATGATCGAAGGGGAGTTCGAGATACACCGCATGACCTTCGAGGAGATCATAGCTGCGGGTATCGACATCTCCAAGCCAGAAAATCAGTACATAGTGAACATCGTCGTCACCCTCACATATGTGAAGCTGGATTTCTACTACAACCCACCACGCAGAGAGATTGTAGGCGGTACTCCAACGATGGTTTTTCAAGGCATCAGCTACACCGCAATTCCCATTAGCGGCAGCGGTAGAAGCGGCGATGGAGGGTACAAACCTGGTGGAGAGTCCCCCAATGACATCTCCGTAATCGTCGTGGAAATCCCGGTCCAGGCGTCCACGTTGAAAGAGTTTTTCAACGTCAAGCTCCATATCATCAACAACGCCGCAGCGGAGTTTTCCATGCTTGACAACCTGGTTACCCTCAACGTGCCTGACGGGCTCACCATTATGGACACGGTTGTCAGCGAGAGTGACCGTGCAGTGTTCATCTCAGAAATCCCTGGGCAGACCAGGACCACAATCAACTGGATCCTGCGTGGCGACATGGTTGGCGAGTACTGGCTCACGGCGGACTATGTGGGTACCCTTGCGCTGTTCCAGGAGACCATCGCCACCCAGTTCGTCGCCAAAGATCCAGTGGAAGTGCTCGGCTTGCAGGGCTTGAGGGCTCAGATCGATGTTTCTAACGAGCTCTACCAAGGCAATGTCTACTACAATGTCAGCCTTTTCAACGAGAGCGACAGGGAAGTATATATGCCCAATATCTTCGGTGAGGACGTCCTGCGCAGGACCGTGTTCATCCACCCCGACGGCACAAAGGAGCTTATCACTGAGCTGCCTTACGTGCTGAATCCCGGCGAGGGAATTTCCCGGCACTACTACGTCACGGTGCTGACGAACTACGAAAATGCCCGTTGGATCTTGCAGAACTACTACTACACCGTTGGAGAGACCTATGGGCTTGCAATTGACCTGATCCCAAGACCGATCCCGTTCTTCTTTGAAGATATCGACCCGCTGGATAGGTATGAGGTCACAGTAGTCAGCGAGGGCACAGGTGCAACGGGCAGCGGCGAATACCTTGAAGACGCGACTGTTAATATCAATGCTGGAACAGCTCCTGATGGAATGCGCTTCAAAAACTGGACCGCTAGCCCTGTAGTGACATTCGTCGATGCCGGCAGCCCGTCCACCAGCTTCACCATGCCAGCTTATCCGGTGACAGTTACGGCAAACTTTGAGCTTGAGCTTGATACGAACAAAGATGCGCTGAAAGCTGCCATTGACGCAGCCGGGGAGCTCGACGAAGAGGAATATACCATCGATTCTTGGGCGGATATGCTTTTGGCGCTAAACACCGCGGTTGATTGCTATGACAACGCATCGGCAATCCAGAGCGAGATCGACGACGCAACCGCTGCTTTGCTGGATACCATGGCTGCGCTGGTGAAAAAGCCCGACCTGCCAGTTGTGGATTACATTGTTTCCATTTCGAGCTCCAGCACAAACGCCAACAAAGGAGACATGATATACATCGATGTCATCGTTTCCAGCGAGAGCGAAAGCGGGTTTATGTATGCGGAAACCAAGTTGTTGTTTGATGACAGCGTGTTGAGATTCAGTCCAGCCAATAGCACATTTGCACACGCCAATGTCGCAGCTGGCTTGAGAGGCTCCGGAACTGTGTTAGTCGGAGGATCGGAAATCCAGGCAGTCTTTGGCAGCGATGGGGCGTATGTCCTTGCGACCCTTGCCTTCGAAGTAACTGGCTCTGTCAACGAGAGCGTAGAGTTTGCCCTCGACCCCGACCCCTATGCAACAGAAGTCGGCATATTTGGTACAGAAGACTATACCTCTTTTGCAGACCCAACGCCGGTAACCGTCATGCTCCGCTATATCACCGTACGCTTCGAAACAGACACAGGAGCAAGCTTCGATGGCGCGCCTGTCACCGCATATGTAAGGTACGGCGAGGCGGGCTTGTTTGATAGCGATGCCTATGCCACAGCCTTCGCTGTGCCCACAGTCGTGGCTCAGACGGGCTACGCTCTGGAAGAGCCTGTATGGAGCGACGGCACAACCAGTTATACTGCGATGCAAATAGAAGCTATTGCCTTCACGCAAAGCGCGGTCTTTACTGCAAAAGCCTATGCCCTGAACGCCGTGATGTTCTTCGCTTTCGACGGTACTCAGATTGGCGATACCCAGTACATCGCCGATGGAGCATATGCAGCTGCTCCGGTTCCGGAGGCGATACCGCAGATGACCTTCCAGGGCTGGTATATTGTTACCGACTCAGGGCAGGCATACGCTGGCGACACGCTCTTTGAGAAATCGCAAGTCGATGCTGCTGCCGTGACCGGCGACGTCATATACAAAGCGCATTTCACCTGGAACAGCTATACAGTCACTGGCGACCTTGAAAAGCTGAGCTTCACCGAGGGCGTGGACACGAGCGTGAGCCCCTATATGGCGACTTATGGCGTCGACGTGGTCTTCGAAACCGAAGCAGCGCCGACAGGGTTCAGGTATGATCTGTCCTATACCATAGGCAGCGGAGAAAAGGCGAAGCTGGAGCCTGCCGCCGATGGCACGTACACGATCCCCGGCAGCGAGATTACCGGAAACATCGTGCTGTATCTGGATATCGTCATTGACGTACAGATTGAGTTCTACGAATTCGAAGAGTATCTCGGCGCGCCCACCGGCTTCAAGGTCGCCATCGCCAGACCTGACTTTGTCCTCGAAGCAGGATGGACGATCGCATACGACAGCGGAGCGGGAACGCCCGATGCCATGTACTGGTCGGACGAATACGACGGCTACGTTTGGTTCGTGGAAAGCGGAGATACTGAAGAGGATGTCCTGGCTAACTTGCGCTATGTTTCGGGTACGTCGGTATCCGTAGCCTATGACGGCGATGTGAACCGCAACGGCAGGGTGAATGTGCAGGATGCCCAGATAGTACATGACCTGTTCAACAACAGGCTCCTTGACGGCTTTGCCGTGCTAGGTATGCTGGAGCGTTTGGAAGCTGACGTGAACGGCAACGGCACCGTGGACCTCGTGGATGCTCAAGCGATCATGTACATCATCCTCAACCCGTAGCTTGCAGCGTCGCAGTACAGCAGCAGAGCAGCAGCTCTAGCAGTCGCAAACAAATAGTATAATATCAAAAACCCGAGGCAGGAAAACGTATATTCCCTGCCTCGGGTTTTATTCGCACATATTGTATATACTGTGAAAATTGCACTTAAACCGACTACAAACGATTAATGACAAAGCTTCAATGGTGTGATATATTGTTAGCCGTAAGCATTCGGGCGGTGGGGTTGCTCCTCCGAAAGGGGGGAATCGTATGACAACGCTTGAGGTCTACGGACTGTTAATGCTAATGTTAACGGTTATTGATTTAGTGCGTAAGTTCACTAAAAAGAAGTAACCGCACCCTGAGTTAAGGCGCGGCGCTTCCATTCGACTTCAAATCGATACATGGAGCGACCCGCCCTATCAAAGGAGCCGCCCAACTGCTTACAATATATCAGCATGGAGCTTGCTTGTCAAGCTCCATTTTGTGCATTTTCGAGAAAATCCAGTCTGTATGGGTGTTTTTTCAAGAATTTCATACAGATATCTGTTTTTCACACAGGTATCTGGATTACATTTGTCCAAAAAAAACATTGACAAATGAGATTATTAGATAATAATATTTAAATATGAAAAATTTAAACAATTTAATTTTAGGAGAGAAGTTATGAGAAAAGAGAAGAAACTCGCCAATCTGACTGCACTTATCCTTGCTATGGAGTTGATTGTCGGATTTAAGCAAGCCTCAGCAAGCCCGGAACCGATAGGTTTTTGCAAATATCTATCAATAGCCGAAACCAGTGTATAAAGGAGATAATGAAGAACGATGAAACGATTATTTAGCTTGCTGCTTGCGCTATTCATGCTTTGTATGCTTTCTGCCACTGCATATGCGCGTCCGTTGCCAATCGACGACTCTGTTGTATTTGCTTTCAACCTTGAAGCAGATGCAGTCGGCAGCCCGTTGAATGTCGCTCCAGGCGATGTCATCGATTTGACTGTGACCGTCCAGCGCATTGATTCGGAAGATAGCTTCACAATGTATGCAATGGTATACGAGCTGGTATACGACAGCGACTGTTTTGAGCTGGTGGACGATAGTGCCAGTATGCCAGCGCTGCCGTCTCACCAGGCTTTCCCTGTCCCCCCTGTTGTGTTCAGCAGCGCGACGATAGTAAACTTTGGTTATTCAAGCGTTGATGGTCGCGGCGCAAGTATGCCGGAAAGCTTCGTTGCGGGAACCTTGCAGCTAAAGGTGAAAGAAGGTCCCGATTCGCAAACAACAGTCTTCCTCCGCAATTGCAGCTTTAGTACAGCTAACGGAATGGCGGTGTATGCCACGCAGAGCGAAGGTTCTTTGACCATAGCCATCGAAAACCCGCAAGAGCCGATAGATCCGGTGGACCCGATTGATCCGATAGACCCAGTAGATCCGGTAGATCCGGTTGACCCAGTAGACCCTATTGATCCGATAGATCCGCCCCAGCCTGGAGATACTTATGCGATTATCATAAATCAGCCTTCCATCGGCGGCACAATCGCATCGTCTCATCAAAGAGCGGCAGCAGGAGAAACGGTCACCCTGACGGTGAGGCTGGACAATTCATATATTATCAACAGTTGGTATGTGCATGAAGCCCAGGACTTCGCGACAACGAATAGAGCACGGACCCAGGGAAGCTTCACCATGCCGGCGAGAGACGTGACTGTGGGCGTCACTCTCAGCCGCATCTCTAGCGGGGGCAACATCGGAGGAACTGGTTCTGGTTCTTCGACAGCTCCTGTACCGCCGCCAACCATTGACATCGGCGACCCGCAGATGCCCTTGACAGAGGTGAATTTCGCCGATGTGCCTAGCAGCCATTGGGCATATGAATATGTAGAGTATATGGCATCCCGAGGCTTCGTACAGGGTAGATCCGATACGCGCTTTGCCCCGGACGAACTGATTACCCGCGCCGAGTTCATTACCATTCTTGCCAGGATGAGCGGCGAGGTTCTTCCCGATGTCTATGCGGGACCCTTTACCGACATACCAGCTGGTGCATATTACGCGGGAGCCGTCGCCTGGGGATCTGCCAATGGCATTACAAGTGGAACCTCGGAGACCGCATTCACGCCCAGCAGGAACATATCCCGCCAGGAGATTGCTACGATGCTTTCCCGATATGCGACGTATTTGGAAAAGCAGCTTCCCAAACAGGTTGACGCTCCCATGTTCACGGATTTTGATACGGTTTCCGAATATGCAAATGAAGCCGTGTTGCAAATGCAAAGCGCCGGCATAATAGGCGGATACCCAGATGGAACCTTCCGCCCCAGAGCCAACGCATCCCGCAGCGAGTCAATAAAAATGATGGCGGTGCTGCATTATCTTATTGCACAGTGACACAACACAAGAAAACAATTAACACACAACCAAAAGATTGAAAGAGGAAAAGCACTATGAAAAACAAAGCATTTTCACGGATACTCAGCATAGTTTTGGCAATATCCATGATGGCTGCATGGCTGCCTGGTGTGGTAATCTCTGCTTCAGAATCTGGAGCAGCTACTGCCGACAGCAATGACAGCAACACAGAGCTTGTTGAGGTATCCATACCTGAGGACGAATCGACAGGCGGCGATGACGACGAACAAGAGGAGGCTTCGCTTATTCAGGGTTCTGAATCAAGCGAAGTTGAGGAAGAGCTATCCGATTCTGCGTCTGACCAAGAAGACGCAGACGAAGATGAGCTAGATGACATGGATGACCTAGGCAGTCCAGTCGGTCTAGGCGATCCAGACGTTATAGACGGTCTCGGTGGTCTAGTCGGTCTAAGCCCCCTAGGCGAACGAGTCGATGACGTAAGCTTTAATGACGACTTCATCCAGATTGTTCCATTGGAAAACCCCCTCGATATATGGTGGAATACGGAGAACAGCAATGGTTTTTATTATAAGCACGAAGTTGGAGAAGATGTACCAATAGTTGATATAATCCCGATATCAGACATCACAACAAGTAATTACGTGGTAATTGACATTAGTCCCCTACTATGGAGAATTAGCCTTGACCTAGACTTTGAAAATTGCACATTTTTTGTGCGCTCTCCTGGCTCTAATGGTGGAGGTTTCATTCTTGATAGGTTTGAATCGACTTCACAGATTCCCATTTCGATACCTCTCAATCCCCCATCTAGCCCATTTGGATTTTATGATGAAGTGGGATACTATGAAGTTGACTGTATAGTTGAGCGCAACCTTTTAATTGAAGGTGAACCAACCCTTGTATCAGACCATTACTCTCTTGGCGGCTTCACCACCACAGATATACGAGATGACCTTAACGATTTCGTCATCGAGGACGGTGTTCTCATCGAATATATCGGCGACGGCGGCGAAATCACCATCCCCGAAGGCGTGACGGAAATCGGTTCTGGGGTCTTTCAGAACAATAGAAGTATCACCAAGGTGACCTTTAACGAATCACTTGAGAGCATTGGCAACAATGCCTTTCAAAATTGTCTGGTGCTTTCCGAAATCGTCTTTAACGGTGGCTTGGAATCCATCAGCGGCTACGCTTTCCAGGGCTGCACACTGCTATCGACGCTGAACTTCAACGGCTCACTGGTATCCATCGGAAATAATGCATTCCAGGGCTGCACGTTGCTCACGTCACTGAACTTCAACGACTCGCTGGCGGCCATCGGAAGCTACGCCTTCCAGGGTTGCACGATGCTCACTTCCCTTTCCCTGAACCCTGGCTTGACCTCCGTTGGTAACAATGCATTCTCAGGATGCACGAGCATACTAAGCCTAGAGCTGAACCAGGGCTTGCAGACAATCGGCGACCAAGCCTTCGACGGCTGCAACAAGATTATGGGTACGCTTGTTATACCCGACACGGTGACTTCCATAGGCACATACGCGTTTAGGAACTGCACATCGCTTAGCGGGAACCTAGCGATACCCGGGAACGTTGTCACAATCGGCAGCAACGCATTCCGTGGCTGCACGGGGCTTGACGGTACGCTCACCCTGGGTTATGGCGTCGTCTCCATAGGCAGCGAAGCCTTCAGAGACTGCACAAATCTGACCGGCGACCTGGTTATCCCAGACAGTGTGACGAGCATCGGGAACACCGCCTTCTACAATTGCTCAGGTTTCAACGGGACGCTGCGCCTGTCCGAGAACCTGACCGCCATCAGCAACGATGCCTTCCATCTCTGCGCGGGCATCGTGGGAGAGATAACAATCCCCGACAAAGTGACCACCGTAGGAGCTGCTGCGTTCCAGAGAATGACCTCTGTCACGAGTGTGGTCTTTGGCACGGGGGTCACCACTTTCGCTTGGTACGCCGGACCTTTCAACGGCTGCACCGGCATCACCGAGCTTACCTTCACAGGCTTGACCGTGCCCTCCCTCAGCGACAGTGGCACCTTCACCAACATTACGAATTTGAAAACCGTATACGTGCCTGCTGAAAGGTACGATGCCTACGCCGCTGCTTACGCATCGCTGCTGCCCTCCGGCGCCAGCATACGCATCGCCGGCGGAGAAGACGACTTCTTCATAGAGGACGGGGTACTCAAAGCCTACCTCGGCAGCGGAGGCGAGGTCGTCATACCCGATGGCGTGACGGAGATAGGCACAGGCGCTTTCCAGAACAACAAAACGATTACGAAAGTGACCTTCAACGAGGGTCTGACACAAATTGGAAACTATGCCTTCCAGGGCTGCACGGAGCTAGTTGAGCTTATATTCAACTACGAGTTGGAAACCATCGGCAGCTACGCTTTCCAAGGCTGTTCTAAGCTGGCATCGCTAGACCTGAAGGACGACTATCCCGAAGCCGAGGGTGCATATGCATTGGAGACCATAGGCAGCAATGCGTTCCAGTCATGCACGGGGCTTGCTGAACTCAAAACCAATTCTTCCCTGAAGACTATTGGCAGCTTGGCGTTCAATGGCTGCAGCAACTTGGAGAGCCTTGAGCTTGGTCGGGGCTTGCTGACCATCGGCGACCAATCCTTCGGCAGCTGCAGCAAGATTATGGGAACGCTTGTGATACCCGACACGGTGACTTCCATAGGCGCATACGCATTTAGGAACTGCACATCGCTGACTGGAAACCTTGTGATACCAGGGAGCGTTGCCACAATCGGCAACAACGCATTCCGGAGCTGCACAGGCCTTGACGGTACGCTCACCCTGGGCTACGGCGTCGTCTCCATCGGCAGCGAAGCCTTCAGAGACTGCACAAAGCTGACAGGCGACCTGGTTATCCCAGACAGCGTGACGAGCATCGGGAACACCGCCTTCTACAACTGCTCTGGGTTCAACGGGACGCTGCGCCTGTCCGAGAACCTGACCGCCATCGGCAACGATGCCTTCCATCTCTGCGCAGGCATCGTGGGAGAGATAACAATCCCCGACAAAGTCACCACCGTAGGAGCTGCTGCGTTCCAGAGAATGACCTCTGTCACGAGTGTGGTCTTTGGCACGGGGGTCACCACCTTCGCTTGGTACGCTGGACCTTTCAACGGCTGCTCCAGCATCACCGAGCTTACCTTCACTGGCTTTACTGTGCCCACTATCAGCGACAGTGGCACCTTCACCAGCATCGCTAACCTCAAAACCATCTACGTCCCAGCTCTAGTCTACACCTACTACTTCAACGCATATCAGTCCCTTGTCGGACCAAACGTAGAATTCTCTAGCAACACGCTCCCCATGAACGTACCCAACCTACAAACCGAGAGAATCTTCAGCAAAACCATCCAACTCAGCTGGTCGAAGCACGTCAACCCCGCTGTCAACAGATACATCGTCAGGCGAGACGGCGCTGTCATCGCTGAGTCAGCAAATACCAGCTACATCGACAGAAACCTGAACACCGACCAGACCTACACATACGAAGTCTACGGTCTCACTGCCGACAACGCCGAAACAGGTCGTTCCAGCATTCAGGCTACACCTAAGCTGCCAGTAATAAACGGCATCAGGACAGACAACGAGCTGAACAAAATCGGCGGCAACCAGAACAATGTATACATCGACACAGTCAACAGCAAAAACTATCAAGCCCTCGGGAGCGAAACGGTCACGGGTCTGCTCTACTACATGGATAATGGTGCAAAAGTCCTCATTGGGCAAGCCAGCATTTACACCGTAACCACCTCAACCGTGACGTACACCATCAAATGGGATGTGGCATATATGGACAGCGGCGCTTACACCCTGCTGTTCCGCCTCACCGATGTGGACGGTCAAAGCGCCGAGTTCACCGATACCGTAACAGTTGACCACACGGGTCCAGAGAGAATCGCAAACCTGGTGGCAGTGGGCGACATCGCAGGCATCAGGCTTTCCTGGTCCATCGCCTCAGAGATAGACACCACCCGTTACCGCATCTACCGCCGCTCGGAACTCGACAGCAATTTCTTCATACACCGCACCATAGACGGTCGGAGCGTCCTGAGCTATCTTGACGAAACCGTTGCGGAAAACAGGCTGTACTCCTACTATGTGGTCGGGATAAACAGCCTGGGACAGGAGGGCCTGCCCTCTGAAATCGCCACCGCCCTCAAAGGCGTGGACGAAGAGCCGCCCCAGGTGACCAGGATGACCCCGGCCAGCGGCAGCTTCATCAACAATACAGCCACAATCGCTGTCACTGCCCAGGACAACGTGAGCGTCACAAAGGTGGAGCTGCATACATCCATCGACGATGGCGAAACCTGGGAACTCTACGGCACAAAAATCGGCGCACCGTATACGTTCCAGTTCAACACAACAGCTTTCGCCGATGGCGCGATTCGCCTCAGGGCAACCGCCTACGACGCAAGGGACAACGAGAGCACCCCCCTTGCTTACGTATACTCCATAGACAACACGGGACCCGAAAAGGTGGAGGGCTTGGCATTTACCAGCACATCCGTGACGATCACCCTCTCATGGGAGGACGTTGCTGACAACGATATCAGCTACTTCCGTGTTGAGCGCAAAAACGCCGACAATAGCTATTCCATGCAGATGGATGTGAGCAGGACATTGGGAGCAAACATCCTGAACCTGCTGCCCAATACGCAATACACATACAGAGTGGTGGGCTACGACCATCTGGGCAACAGGGGTACGCCATCTGACGACATAGTAGCATCCACCCAGACCGACACGACAGACCCTGTTATCTCCACGATCATGCCTAGACCAGGGTACTTCGCCAACGAGCTGACCGTGAGCATCACGGCGGACGACGACTATGCCATCGCATCCATCGCTGTCCAGGTCTCCATAAACGGAACCGACTGGCTTGCCGTGCATACGGAAGCCTTCCCACAACTCCAAAAGAAGAGAACAGTCGCATACACCATCGACCTCACAGGATACGGCGAAGGACCCATCTATGTGCGGGGCGTTGCAACGGATGAATACGGCAACATGAGCGACCAAACGGATACTGCTCCCTTTGTCCAGCACATGATTGACCGCACCCCTCCCATGGCTCCCACGGGAGTTCAAGCCTTTGACAGAAACGGCATCGTGGAAGTCATCTGGCAGGAAAGCACGGAGTCCGACATCGGTTCATATGGAGTCTACCGTTCCATGGAAGCCGACAACGGGTACGAGAAGCTGGCAGGCAGCCTTGCATCGCTGAACTATTTCGACCGCAGCGGAGACGGCGGCACTGTCTATTACTACAAAGTGTCCGCAACTGATCTTGCTGGCAACGAGAGCGAGCTTTCGGAAGCCGCCGCTGTGGAGATATCCCAGGACAGCGATAAGCCGATTGTCGTGAGCGTCTACCCCATGGACGGCAGCAGCATCGGTCCCGGCTGGCGCACCGTGAGCGCATACGTCACCGACAACAGGATGCTGGACGAAATCACTATCGAGTACAAAAGCGAAGACGCATCAGCATATATCCAATTGGCGGTTTTCCCCTCGGTGAACAGCCATGAAAGGACCGTTTCGGCGGCGATTCCCATAGACGGCTTCGACCACGACGACATAGTGGATATTCGCATCACCGCAGAGGACAAAGCAGGCAACATAAGCGACGCTTTCGAAATCGGGTTTGTCATAGACAAGGTTGCCCCCACCGTCATATCGCCCATTGCTATCTATGACAACGACAGCGTGATACTCACCTGGCAGAGCGAC
>Ga0099364_10012535_pt1 | contig 11420 bp, 9 predicted proteins | sample TergutTh196P3_FD_73070 | JGI IMG/M metagenome (GOLD analysis project Ga0099364, IMG submission 73070) | Microcerotermes parvus P3 segment gut microbial communities from Pointe-Noire, Republic of the Congo - Th196 P3 | ecosystem: Host-associated > Arthropoda: Insects > Digestive system > Gut ...
TTGCGCCCGATGAATGCAAAAACTACTACAAACACGCTGGTTATGGAAAATTATAGAGTCCAAAACAAAAGTAAATACGCTCTAATACATCGAATCGCAAAACTGGTGTTCTTGAAGCCATTGTCTGGTGAAATGACGGTCGCAAAAGGCGGCGTCTTTGGAACTGCCGTGGCCGAATATCAGAACGGTATCACCTTCTTCGGCTTCCGATAGACCCAATGCCAGTGCTTCTGCCCGATCTGGAACGATTCGGGTATGATGTTCCTGTGTAATTTCTCCTCTAATGTCGCACACCGCCGACGATGCTGCCGGGTCAAACTGTTCCGATACAGACGTCAAAATGATCGCGTCGCAATACTTTTCCAATGCCTTGGCAAATTTCGACCGATGGGAAACCTCATGGCCTGCCGCTGCTCCAAAAACGCAAATCAATCGGCCTGATGTGACGGAATGGACTGTGTGCAATGCTGTTTTCAAGGAATCAAGCGTTCGTGCCGAATCTAAAAACACGTGAAATCCTTGTCCGAATTCCAGTTTTTCCATTCGGCCTGGTATTTTTGCAATCCGTTCAATACCTCGTGCGATCGTTTTCACGTCGACTTCCAGGCCGATTCCCAGTGCCGTTGCGGTTAAACAGTTATACAGATGCGCATCGCCGACAATTTTTGTTTGGAACGCAACGGCTTCTGTGCCAGCCCTAACGATAAACGTCTGCTCCGACGCACACCGTTCGATCAACAGCGAACTGACGTCCGCATGATTCTGAACTCCGACGGACAGCAAAGGCTGATCGATCAAGGGCGTTACGGCTTCGGATATTCGATCATCGGCATTACAAACGGCAAGAGCATGTTTTTTTGCATATCGAAAAATTCCGAGTTGGCATCGCCGATATTGTTCGACGGTTTTATGATAATCGAGATGATCCCGGCGGATATTCGTCAGGCAGACGGCATCGAATTTAATACCGCCGAGATGTCCCTCGGCAATCATCCGGCTTGGAACTTCCACGACGACGTGAGTACAACCGTTGATCATCATACGGTTTAACCAGGCTGCCAATTGCGGCGGGTATAAATCCGAGTCGTTGAAAGGATGCAATGTTACGCCGTCAAAGAGGCCGAGACTGCCGATCAGTCCGACTTGATAGCCCGACTCGGCTAACATTCCTGATATTAAATACGATGTCGACGTTTTGCCGCTAGTTCCTGCGACGGCGATCATTTTTAACGACTTGGCCGGGTCATCGTACAAGGCCTGGCAAACAGCCGCATAACATTCGCTAACGTTGGGGACAATAAAAAACGGGACGTGATCTGCGCCGCTGACGGGCCTGTCGCAGACGACAGCCGAACATCCCCGATGGATGGCGAGTCCGGCGAGTTCCGCAATTTCCTCACCGCAATCGGGAGAATGAGGCGAAGGGGTTGACGAAGGGATCGCAAAAAAAACATCGCCGGGGCGTAAATCATCCACGTCTCGTGTACAACTTTTGATTTTAATGTTGGTCTTAAAAGAGCACTGAACGCTCTTGCAGACGGTTTTGAGCGTTTTTTTAAGTGAAATGGCTTCCGTGCCATTACAGTGTATACGCATCCTTGCCTCCAAATGATTGTAGTCCCGAAAACATCGTGAACCAGGACGGGGGTACTATACACCAAATCTGCATGGGGTGTCAAGGGCAATTTCGGATATCGCCCCTGTAAATCTCCTTATCACTCATTTGATAAACATCTCTATGTCGAGTACAATGGGACAGTCGGGGGGAATTTTCTTCAACCTAATCTCTGCCGGTTTTATTCCAATGGCCGAACTTTTTCAAATACGCTGTCCATTTTGCCAAAGTAAACTGAATGTTAAAGCCAGTTTAGCCGGACAAACCCGAACCTGCCCTAAATGCAAAAAACCAATCGAAATCAAATTACCGTCGGATGATTCACCGCTTACAACTCTCGACGCCGCCGGCCAGGAAATTCTCCTGACGTCCGCGTTGCAGGATTCGGTCAAAGTTCCCCAGTTGGAGTTTCATAACAGGTACTTTATTCTCGGTATCGACCGGCTTGTCGCCTATTGGGATTGCAATAAAGGCTGGCAAGTCAATTTGGGGACAGGGTTTGGGCTGGCACGAAGTAATATGGCCGCCATTCCAGATCAAGGAATCTTTGCTTTTGTCGAAGTGATCATGGAGTCCGGCATCCCGCAACGGTTACAGATGTCGAGAATTTCCAATCGGGCGGCGTTGACGACTTTGTTTCGGGATTCGCACGCGATATTAGGTCAGTTGGAAGGGCCGACCGAATTGACAGTTCCTCAAAAAGACGTTTTTCTGCGGCATCTACGGCAAGTTTTTATGTCAACCGTACTAGATGAAGCCAATGACGTGATGGCATACCTTATGACAAGGTAAGCCGAATTAAACCCTTTCGGATAAATGCAACGTCAACGGATCAACTTGCCCTCAGTTCGGATCGTCGATTGTTATTCAGCAGATGGATCGCCGCAGCAAGGCTGTTGACGGTTTCTTCAAAATTGCCGACGGTTGCCAATACGTTTAAGTTTTGCCGTAATCGTTCTTCCAGTTGGATTAACTGCGAATTGGCTCCTAACACTTCCCGGAGCAATTCCGTCTGTTTTGTTGTTTCTTCCCGTAAAGCAAGAACGCTGTCGGCACTTTTTGCAAATACGCCGCTAAATTGACACATCGTTTTATTCGTTTGCGAAAGCAATTCGGCCTCGGCTTCCATAAGCACTTTTGCGTGAAATTCCATACTTTCGCTCAATGCCGACGCCAAGGCCGTCTTGAATGTTACTGCACACTGTTCCCAAATGTATGTTTGTTTTTTTGCGGCCTGCTCAATGGAGTTCGTGATCATCTCCAGCATACTTTGGACAGTCGCTATAACTTGTTCGTTTTGGTTTTGGCTTTCGGAATGTTGGCCGTCGTGCATACCGGAAGGAATGAATCGTCCGCAGATTTCTTGTTCGGTCAGTTGGTCTGTTTCCGTCAAAAGTCGGCTTTCTTCGCGATGAACAAGGAATTGTACAAAGAACAATTTGACGGCCAATGCGATAGCGAGGCCTGTCGTATCAAAAGCGACGGCAAGGCCTGCCGACAGTTTTTTGCTGGACTCGCTCATCGTGTTGAGGTCAAGATTATCCAACGCCGCCGTGATTCCGATGACGGTACCGAGAAAGCCGATCATCGGGATCGCCCAAAGGATAAGCCGAACGAATCCATAATCGGCATCGGCTTTCGCAACGGCATCGTCCGCCCGGGAACGCATTTCGGCATCGAGAGTGTTTGTCGATTGATTTCGGTAAAGAGAGTGTAGTAGGTGTTTTAACCGTTCGGTCAGCAGAGAAACGCCGTGTTGTTTTTCGCATTGGAGAACGATTTCAAGATCATCGCCGGCGTGTTCAACGGGGATCGGCATCGGATGCATCGGCAAGATGGGGCAGTGCCGAAGAAGTTGCCGTTGGGAGAGAATGGAAAAGTATTTGACGATGAGCAGCGCAAGGCCGACGAAAAAGGTAATCGTGATTACATACTCGATGGGATGACTTGCAAAATACCGGACAACAAGCGGTTGCGATATCCAGCCTTTATGAATCGCTCCGTAAAAAAAGATGCTGAAAATTCCACCCAAAACGATGGAGGGGAAGAATGATGCTTTCAAGGGGAGACTCCGGGGCAGTAAAACCAATCCGTATCCCCTCTATATCGGCAAGAATAATCGAAAAATTAAAGCATTGTTTATTTAGAGCGTGTTTATTTTTCGCAGGACATGTGTTCTGGACTGGAGCGTTTCCCGACTTGCCGCGGCCTTGCGTTCGGGCATTGCGTTCGTTTTTCTATCGCGAGTCGGCACACCGTTCGCCGTGTTGTCCGGCAACACGCAGTATTTGGCGTAGGAACGCCCCGTCGGGCGGGGGCGGCTAACCAGATGAAATATACCTACATCTCTTCTATAACGGCATTCGCATTGGTATAAATGTCAATCTCCGCCGCTATTTTCAGAGACTCGCGCACGATTTCCGAAGCGGACAGATTACTGTGCGCCATCAGAGCCTTTGCCGCAGACATTGCGTAATCCCCGCCGCTCCCGATTGCCAAAATACCATCAGAAGGCGCAATCACATCGCCTGTCCCGGACAAAAGCAATGTCGTCGACTCGGCAACGACAATCATCATCGCTTCCAATCTCCGCAAAATACGGTCGGTACGCCATTCTTTTGCTAATTCCGTTGCAGCACGAAGAAGATTCGAAGGATGATCTTTCAACTTGAGTTCAAACCGTTCCAGAAGAGCAAACGCATCCGCTGTCGAACCGGCAAAGCCCGTTATCACTTTGCCGTCCAATAATTTTCGGATTTTATTGGCGTCGGCTTTCATTACGGAACTGCCCAGTGTAACTTGTCCATCCCCTCCGATGGCGACTCTTCCCTCACGGCGTACTGTTAATATCGTTGTCATAATAATATCGTTGTCATTCTATCATAGAAGAGGGGATAGGGGTGAGGGGTGAGAAAATCGTCAGCCGACCCGACCGGCGGGGCGGTCTGTTGTCGGAATGCATACGCCCCGCAGGGCAGGGCGGCTGCTTAATCTTACTACACACTCTGTGAAGACTTGTTTTGTAGCGGTCTGTCCAGTACAATAATCCGAACTTCCCGTTCTATTCGCTAAGTATCAATGCCGGATTCGGTAGTTCCAACGATGTTCCAAAAGATTTGGGATGCTCATATTGTCGATTCCCTTGATGATGGAACGGATTTGCTTTACGTCGATCTGCATCTTTGCCACGAAGTCACTTCGCCGCAAGCATTTGAAGGACTTCGGCTTGCCCGGCGTACAGTCCGCCGGCCTCATAAAACGTTTGCCGTCCAAGACCACTGCGTTCCAACAACCGACCGGCATTTGCCGATTGCCGACCCTATTGCCAAAGTGCAGATCGAAGCACTCCAAAAAAATTGCGAAGAATTCGGCATCAGACTCTATGACATGCAAAACCCCCATCAAGGCGTTGTTCATGTTTTCGCCCCCGACCTCGGCCTTGTCCATCCCGGCATGACAATCGTTTGCGGCGACTCGCATACCGCAACCCACGGAGCCTTTGGAGCCATCGCCTTCGGTATTGGAACCAGCGAAGTCGAACATGTTTTGGCAACGCAAACGATTCGCCAAAAACAACCCAAGACGTTTCGCATACACGGCAACAATACAATGCCGGCAGGCTGTTCGGCCAAAGACTTGATCTTGTTTATCATCAACCAACTGTCCGTATCCGGCGGGACCGGCTGCGCTGTTGAATTTACGGGGCAACCCTTTGTCGATCTGTCTATGGAAGGCCGAATGACCGTCTGTAATATGGCCATCGAAATGGGCGCACGCATTGGAATGATTGCTCCCGACCAAAAAACGTTCGATTACATTCTCGGCCGCGATTACGCTCCAGACAGAAACTTTTGGGATACCGCCGTAAAACAATGGAAAAAGTTGCCCAGTGCCTCTGACGCCCAGTATGACAAAACATGGACATTCGATGCCTCCAAAATCGAGCCGATGGTTACGTGGGGGACCAATCCGGGTCAGTCTTCCCCGATAACGGGGACTATCCCCGAACTTGACTCCTTTACCGACCCGAATGAACGCAAGGCCGCCGAGTCCGCATTGAAATACATGAATCTTCGGCCTGGCATGCCGATCAGCGATATATCTATCCAGTGTGTTTTCATTGGTTCATGTACCAACGGCCGCATCGAAGACCTCAGGGAAGCGGCTGGCGTTCTTAAGGGGAAAAAACTAGCCGACGGAGTTCGCGGACTGGCCGTTCCTGGTAGCGGTTTGGTCAAAAGGCAAGCAGAACAAGAAGGATTAGATGAAGTATTTCTCTCGGCGGGTTTCGAATGGCGGGAACCTGGCTGTAGTATGTGTTTGGGTATGAATGCGGATTTACTTAAGCCTGGCGAACATTGTGCGGCAACGATCAATCGCAATTTTGAAGGCCGTCAAGGAAAGGATGGCCGCACGCATCTTGTTTCTCCCGCAACGGCGGCCGTAGCGGGAATCGCAGGCCGATTTGTTTAATAGCCTTGCTGCATAACCATTTTCATGCTTTTTCTGCGTTGAGTATAGCGAAGATGAATTGATTACGGTAAGGATAGGACATTATCTTGAACACCTTTATCTGGGCATTGATGTTCTCAATCACAATACGCCGACGAGACAAAGCGGGGATGAGTATGCTGACATTGCTTTTTGCCGACCGGCTGGCGGAGTTTGGAATTAGAGCGACTCCACAATTTATCTGGACTTTATAATTTTCCGTAACCAGCGTGTTTGTAGTAGTTTTTGCATTCATCTGGCGCAAACACATCGCAGAGTTCGCCAACATCTTTTCGTTTCTGCTCTGTTGCTATCAGAGTCTTTTTTTCGAGTGATTTTCAACTGATGTAAGTAGTTGCATAGTGTTGCTGGCGCAACGCAAACATGCTCTGACAGTTGTTCGCAAAAGTCAACAAGCGTTCCATCGGGATGGTCGGCAATGACCTTACGAACTTCCTGTTCGTAGGGTGCCAATTTACTTTTCCTGCCTCGTTTGTATTCTTTGGCAGCGATGTTGCCGGTTTCCCGTCGTTGCTTGAGAAGTGAGTAGAGCCAGGAACGGCTTACTTCGTAGTGGAGTGTTAAATCTTCTATGGGTACTCCGTTGTCGTAATCTTTCAATATTTGTTTCCGCAGGTCTAGTGAGTAGGCATTAGGCATAAGTTCTTACAGGAAAATAGATCCCTTTATCTTACATAATACAATATGAACACTTTCTTGTCTAGAACAAAGGTAAACACGCTCTAGCCCCCTTTTAGTATGTAGGACTGTTGGGCGGAGATTTGCTCAATCGCTTTCGCTGGGCAGTAGAGTGCAATTTGACACTGATTGCATTGCAAACATTCGGTCTGGCTGATTTGCAGAAAGAGTGAGCCGTTACCGAGAGTAAAACAGCCGTCGACGCATTTTCCGCATCCGATGCAAATGTTGTGGTCGATGATGTATTCAAAATAAGGCGGTTCCACTTCACGGCGTGAAAATGCATCGACAGGGCAAAGTTGGTTTTCCGCCCCTTCATTCCTTGCGAACGGCTGCGGGTTAAAAAAGCCCGTACAGAGATCGCAGTACCCGCACATTGTGTGGTTGTGAAAACATTTGACGGCCGATATCATCTTATTGCAACGATAGGCGCAAATTCCGCAGCCGATACATTTGAAAGGATCAATTTGCCAAACGAGCCGATCGTCGGCAATTTTTTCCCTGGATGCGAGAAAACCAACTGAGCCGAGCAACCCGGCGGCAATGCCGTAGCGACAGCAAGATTTCAGCATCGATCGTCGGGTCGTTTTCTGTTCCATCATCGGCGTAATCGTACGGTATCTGTATAGAACGATGTTAACGAACGGAATAAAAATTGCAAGAACGGGCCAGCATAGTCGGGAACTTCGTTAGCCGTATTGCCCGGCAACACACACTCTTTAGCGTAAGAACGCCCCGCAGGCCGGGGCGGCTAACGGGTGCGACGGCAACATCACGAATGTTTCCCGACTCCTCGGGGTGACGATTTTTGTCCAAATAAACACGGGAAAGGCCCCGGCCTACTCGCCTCGGTAGTGTAACTGGATATGCCATATACTCGGATCAATCGGGTTGGAACTGAGAATCGCCAGCCGAAATCTGTCCGACTTAACCGCTCCGCCCGTAAATGCCGCACGATAACCGTTTGTTCCATCCCGACCGGTATTACCCGGTATCGGCGTGGTACTCCGTCTCTGATAACAATTCACCCACTCGCTGCCGTTCCAGTAATCTATGTCGAAGTTTTGGATACGCCCTTGCGTGTTGGCGGCACTCTGAAACGCAAAGATCGTCATACTGTCCACCGGGAAAGGTTCGTCAAAGTTGATCGTAACGTCAATCGGAAATGTTCCCGGAGCGGGGTTTGTCGATGCCCAGCGGCCCGTATTTCGCATCATGTGATCGACACTCCTCGGAGATGAACCGCCCGCTTCGCTACTGCTCACAGCACCGGTCGCTCTAATCGCCGCCGTTGCCGATGAGTAGAATTGGCCGATGTTTGTCCCGGTTGCGATTGTTTTCGTTCCCCGTTTGACCACAGGTTTAAAGTCGGCCATTGCGTTATCGAGTTCACGAATCATTTGCCTCGCAACACTCGGCGATGATTGCCTGGCCCTATTTGCCACGAAAAGAAGAGCATTGCGTTCTTCCGGCGTCACATAAGTCTCAAAGGCATAGACTTCTGCACTACTCCGGGCTGTTTTGTGCAGTGCCAATAAGGCATTCGCTTCTTCGACTTTCGCCAGAACTCTGCGCATCTCTGACGCCAAATGGTCGGGGGTGTAGTCGAGGATATTATGGTCGGTAATACCGGTAAAATCTTCAATCGGCGGCCTTGGATACCGGGCAATCTCCGCCTTCACCGCATCAATCTGTGCTTGCGTTATCACAAACCCATCCTTTTCAACCGGCGTTAAAAATCCCCAAAGTTCAAAGAACCTGGTCAAGTCCAGATTCGCAATTTCACACACTTTCCGAACGTAGTGTAATTGGAATCGGCCGTCCGTATCCGCCCCCGTTCCAGGGTCGGGATTGGTCATATAGTAGTAGTGCAAATCTTTGTAAAAATCGGTTTGCCCCAACGCATTCTCTAAGTATAGTTTGATTTGCCACATCGGTATAACGGCAAAGTCGTGATGGAGATTATTATGCGGAACATCCTTGCCGATGAATTCCTCCTGGGCTCTGGGTACCCGGCTCATTAAATTTCCGCCGTTGAAGTGACTCGCTGTGACATAAGTATAAAGGTTGACGGTAACTTCCCCCATCCCTCGCCATCGCAGGCCTGGCCGGACTTGGTGCATGTGTCCCGCTTCGTGGGCAGCACCGAAAGGATTGCCAATGAAAGTCGGGAGATGAATCGTCCGAACCTGCGTCGCTGCCCCCAATGCCGCAAATCCCATCCGTTGATTGGCGGCGTACATATAAACGCTCTGTCGGTAATCGCCGTGCCCATAAAGCCGGTTTCGATAGACACGGTCATATTTGTACAACCCCATAAATTCGTGTTGCAGTCGGGCGAGTTCATCCCATTGGTCGATGAGGGCTTTTCCGTCGGGCGTCCTCTCTTTGAAACCCGACACAGGGAATGTCAGGTGAGTCTTGACTCCCACGAGGTCAAAGTCCGGTGCGACGGCGTTCTCCAAAAATCGCCGCCAATCTTCCGGTTTGTGTTTTTGACTGTCGAAATAACCGTTGATTTCTCCGGTTACGAAATGGATCGGTATTTTCGGAGCAGCCGCATACTGTTCGGTAAAGTATTCGATGTAGAGTAGTCCGTTTGCGTGTGGTGTAATTCGGTTCAGTCCTTGCACTAACCGGTAGTAATGCCGTTCTCCGCCGCTGCCGGTCGTCAAGTCAACACTGAAAACTTGGACGTTTTGCCCTTGCAGGTCGCCGGCAAAGGCGATCAGTTCTTCTCCCGCTTTCACGTAGATGCCGGTAGGATTGTCGTGAATGCTTAACTGGTTTGTTTTATTGGCGGCTCCATCGACTCGGGGAGAAATCCACGCCCGGTATTCCTGTATGCGGAATGCATCGGGGTCGTGTATGCCGAGAAAGATTCGCAGAGCCAAATCTTTGAAGAACTCGTTAGGGATGTTATCAATCGTTTCCCGGGTAACATGGCTTCGGAGAGTAGAAGCGGACGTGTCCGTGAAGATCGTTAGGTAATCGAAATCGCCGAATTCGCGGCGGTAGAATTCCAGTTCGGCAGCGACGACAAAGTTGTTTCGGCCTGAAAGCACACGGAGTTCCACCGTCGTGGGATTGCGCAACGGCGGGTCAAAATAGACTTGAGCATTACCCTGATTGAAATTATAGTTGCCTTGTTTTTTCAGTTCTCCGCCGCTTTCGGCAACCCAGATTTCAAGATTTCCGATTCGGCCGTTGTTGGTACCGGAATGGATGTAGTACCTCATTTGGTCGATTTGGGGAACATTGGGGAATTTGTAGGTCAACCTGAGCGGGAATCGTGCCGGCCTGCCCGCCGGAGAGTGATAGTAAGTTTCCAAATCTCCGTCGAAAGTTCTTTCGATGCCGTCGTTGCCGCGCTGTTCAGAGGCGGTTCCGCTGGCGACGGGGACTTTTACATCGTCGATTCCGTAAAAAGCAGGGCGTTCGCTGGTGTGTTGAATAACACGCAGCGTAACACTCTGTTCGGCATGACTATCCGTTTGCGGGATGGTGAGCGTGATGGCACCCGACCGTTCGTTGCCGGTATTGGCGGCAACGCGTGCGGAAACGCGTCCGTTTCCGTGATTAGTTACGGTCAACCAGCCGGGAGCGACAATGTTGACGTTTTCGGCGTTCGTATCGACGGCAAACGTTCTTGTTTCTTCGTAGGGCCCGAATTGCAAACGTTCAATGCCGATGGTGAGGTGGGGAGCCGCACTTTGTGATAAAACTCCGACATCTCCGTCTGACCTTCGGCAACCGACAAAAACGGCAATCAACAGCGTGATATATGTTATGCTTATACAAACATTCTTCATAGTTATAGCGTATTTCATAGGTATTAGCCTCATTAAGAAATATTAGAAATCTTACGTTTCCCCGATTGTACCATAGATGGAGCGAAATTGGTATTATTTTTTGCCGAAAAATCAGACACCCCTTTTTACGATCAGTAAATTTTGCACTCAACAAATGTTATATTGCAAACGGCATGACAATGGTCTTTTTGGCAGCCGCGGATAGCACGGATATACACGGATAAAACTGATCTGTGCTCTCCTTGTCATCTGCGGCTGAAAACGTCCATTTTGATCTTTTGATCCCGTTTACGGTATAAATGCTTGTAATTTCCAGTACCCCTTGTACAATGGGGTGTGTACAACAATGGGGTGTGTGCAGAGGGGGTATTCGGTGTATTCGGCTAATCGTGTATTAGTGTTCGGCATCTGATGTCTCAGAATTCTATGCCGTATAATGTCAGACGCATCAGCATCGAAATTGTCGGAAGCCGATAAATTGCGTAGCCGGTTTGAGCAATTCCGTGAAGATGTAAATCATCTCGAATCTGAAATCGGCCGCGTGTTAGTAGGCCAGAGCGAAGTTGTGCGGAGTACAATCATTGCGATGATTGCCGGAGGGCATATTCTTATCGAAGGAGTGCCGGGCCTTGGAAAAACGTTGCTGGTTAAGACACTGGCCGAAGCCGTTGCAGGCAAGTTTTCCCGAATTCAATTCACGCCGGATTTGATGCCGGCCGATTTGACCGGGACAAATATCATGCTGTCCAATAGGGTTGGGAATAGTAGGGTTGGTGATAGTCTGCCGGATACTGAACCTATTC
>Ga0099364_10012536_pt1 | contig 11419 bp, 6 predicted proteins | sample TergutTh196P3_FD_73070 | JGI IMG/M metagenome (GOLD analysis project Ga0099364, IMG submission 73070) | Microcerotermes parvus P3 segment gut microbial communities from Pointe-Noire, Republic of the Congo - Th196 P3 | ecosystem: Host-associated > Arthropoda: Insects > Digestive system > Gut ...
CAAACGAAAGAATGTCGAGACTGCATACAATACGCGGACTAGGACACAAAGGATTAGGACAGATGCAACAAGCAAAAATAGATATAGACAAAGCTATTGAACTATCACAAAGCAACTTGTGGGCACAAATAGAAAAATTAAATTAAATAACCTAAAATAGAAAAATGAATTACGATTTGATAGTTATTGGCAGTGGACCGGGAGGTTACGTTGCGGCAATAAGAGCTTCGCAACTTGGAATGAAAACTGCTATCGTTGAACGTGAACACTTAGGAGGCGTTTGTCTAAATTGGGGATGTATTCCGACAAAGTCTCTGCTAAAAAGCGCTCAAGTGTACGGCTACGCTTCAAATGCTGAAAAGTATGGCGTTAAAATTGATGGAGCAATTAGCGTTGATTATGAGGCTATTGTGGCGCGCAGTCGTGAAATTGCCGAAAATATGAACAAAGGAGTACAATATCTTCTCAAAAAAAATAAGATAGACGTAATTTGGGGAACTGGAAAAATTGAATCAGAAGGAAACGTCAGCGTAACAGGGAGCGATAGTACAATGACCTTGTTAACTGCTTCGTACATCATATTAGCAACCGGCGCCCGTCCACGCGAAATAGAAAATCTTCCTATAGATGGAAAAAAAATTATCAGCTACCGTCAGGCATTATCATTGCCTAAACTTCCAAAATCAATGCTTGTTGTGGGCTCTGGAGCGATAGGAAGCGAACTGGCTTATTTTTATCAGTCAATAGGAACTGAGGTTACTCTTGTAGAATGTATGCCGCAAATAGTTCCATTTGAAGACGAGGATATTTCGAGACAATTGGAACGCTCTTTCAAAAAAATCGGGATGAAGGTTTTGACAAAATCTACCGTAGAAAACGTAAAAACTTCAGGCAAAGACTGTAAAGTAACCATTAAAACTCCCAAAGGTATTGAAACTCAAGATGTAAGTATTGTATTTTCGGCTGTCGGTATTACTCCTAACATTGAGAATATTGGTTTAGAAAAATTAAAGATAAAAACTGAGAAAGGACGACTTGAGGTTGATGAGCGTTACCAAACCAATATAAGCGGAATATATGCTATCGGCGATATCATCAACACTCCGGCTTTAGCGCATGTTGCATCGGCTGAAGGTATTGCTTGCGTTGAACACATAGCGGACAAGGAACCTGCTCCTCTCAACTACAGCAATATACCCGGCTGTATCTACACCTCGCCCGAAGTTGCTTCCGTTGGTCTTACCGAAAAAGCAGCAAAAGAAGCGGGATATGAAATTAAAACAGGAAAATTTCCTTTCACTGCCTCAGGCAAGGCGGCTGCTATAGGAGAAAAAGATGGTTTTGTAAAACTTATTTTCGACGAACAATACGGAGAACTGCTCGGGGCGCACTTAATAGGTCAAAATGTCACAGAAATGATTTCCGAATTAGTATTAGCCAAAAATATGGATGTAGCAGCGCACGAAATTATCAAAACAATTCATCCGCATCCAACAATGGCAGAAGCTATTATGGAAGCGGCAGCGGCAGCCTACGGAGAAGTTATTCACATGTAAAATACTGAAATGAGTTTATCATCAACAAGCATAAAGCGTCCGGTACTTGCAATTGTAATGTCTTTGGTAGTGATAATCTTCGGATTAATAGGACTTGCATCTATACCGGTACGGGAATTTCCAAGCGTTGACCCGCCCAACATTAACGTACGAACTTCGTATCCGGGCGCAAATGCTGAAATTATCGAATCGCAGATAACCGAAATACTTGAGGCGTCTATTAATGGTATTGCAGGAATACGAGTTCTAACGTCTACAAGTAGCGATGGAAGCAGTAACATTAATGTTGAGTTTGAACTTGGCGTTGATATGGAATCGGCGGCTAACGATGTGCGTGACCGCGTTTCGCGCGTACAAAACAGGCTGCCGCGCGATTGCGACCCTCCTACTATTATCAAATCAGACGCCGATGCTAATCCTATTATTATGTTGGCTGTAAGAAGCGACAGTAGAAACCTTCTCGACCTGTCAGACGTAGCAGACCGATTGTTTAAGGAGCAGTTACAGACAGTTCCGGGAATTAGCGAAATAAGTATATGGGGCGAAAAAAGATATGCAATACGCATTTTCTTAGACCCCGCTAAAATGGCTGCATACGGGCTAACAGCAGCAGACGTCAGAACGCAAGTCACTGCCGAAAATGTTGAACTTCCTTCGGGAACAATCGAAGGAACATCAATCAATCTGAGTATTAGAACATTAGGTTTAATACGCACCCCGCAGGAATTTGAAGACTTAATTATAAGAGAAGTAAACGGACGTCCGGTGAAAATAGGCGATATTGGTAGAGCTGAAATAACGGCACAAGACGAAAGAAGTATAACCAAATACAACGGCTTGCCATGCGTAATACTGTCAGTGTTGCCGCAATCGGGAGCTAACCACGTCGAAATTTCAAGCCTTTTCAGAGCGCGACTTGCCGACCTGCAAAGAGACATCCCCGAAGATATTTCAACCGAAATAGTTATGGACACCACAGACTTTGTGAGGCGTTCAATAACCGAAGTGCAGGAAACAATTCTTTTAGCGTTCATTCTTGTTGTGATAGTAATTTTCACATTTTTGCGTGACTGGCGCACAACGCTCATACCCATAATTGCAATACCTGTATCGCTTATAGGCTCGTTCTTTGTAATGTTTCTATTTGGATTCTCGATTAATGTTCTAACTTTGCTTGCCGTTGTGCTTGCTGTGGGATTAGTTGTAGACGATGCAATTGTTATGATGGAAAATATTTTTGTGAAGATTGAAAACGGCATGTCGCCATTAGAAGCTGCATTTAAAGGTTCAAAAGAAGTGTATTTTGCAATAGTTTCTACAACTGTAGTGTTGATATGTGTGTTTTTGCCCGTAGTATTCTTAAGCGGAACAACGGGAAGGCTGTTTAGAGAATTTGGAATAACTATAGCCGGCGCTGTGGTATGCTCATCGTTTGTGGCGCTCAGCTTATCGCCAATGATGTGTTCCAAGATACTAAAATCACAAAAAAAGAAAAATTGGTTTTACGGCATTACAGAAAATTTCTTTGTTGCAATAACCAATGCATACAGCAATTCATTGAGTAGTTTCATACGAATGAAGTGGGTAGCGGTAGTTATTTTCTTTTGTTCTTTAGGCGTTATCACATTGTTATTCTTTAACATCAGTTCGGAACTGGCGCCACTCGAAGACAGGAGTCGTATAACTCTGAGAATAAGCACCCCCGAAGGCACTTCTTATGAAAGTATGTTAACTTTCGTAGACGAAGTGGCAGACATGGTACAAGACTCTGTGCCTGAATTAATAGGTATGCAAACTATGGTACGAAGCGGATTTGGATTTGTTCGCGCTTTCCTTGTTGACCCCTCCCAACGAACTCGTACACAACAAGAAATAGCAAATAAATTGCAAGTTGACGCCCGAAATATGACAAAGGGCAGAATAATAGTTTCACAAGACCCTACAATAGGCGACCGTCGCGGCGGACAAAGCGTACAATACGTCATTCAAGCTACTTCTATGGACAGACTAAGGGAAGTGTTACCGGCATTTTTAGAAGAAGCTGCACAAGACCCTACGTTTTCGCACTCCGATGTAAACCTGAGATTTACCAAGCCCGAACTCGTAGTTAGAATAGACCGCGAAAAAGCCCGACTGCTCAATGTTTCTACAACGGCAATAGCGCAAACAATGCAGTTGGCGTTTGCCGGAACGCGAATAGGATATTTCACTATGAACGGAAAGCAGTATAACATTATCTGCGAGGTAGAAAAAACAGGACGAAACGCGCCGGGGCATTTACCGGCTATGTATGTGCGTAACAATACCGGCGACATGATACAGTTAGACAACCTGCTGACAGATTCCATTCAAAGCAATACGCCATCACTTTTCCGCTTCAATCGCTATGTGTCGGCAACCGTAACAGCTAACATGGCGACCGGATATACGCTTGGCGACGCTATTGAAGCAATGCACGCAATTTCGAAGCGAGTACTCGACGACACCTACAAAACTGACCTTTCCGGACAGGCGCGCGAATTTTACGAAAGCTCAAACAGTGTTTACTTTGCCTTCGGATTAGCCCTCTTATTAGTATTTTTGGTTATGGCGGCTCAGTTTGAAAGTTTTCGCGACCCGTTGATAATAATGTTCACAGTCCCACTTGCCGTGATGGGGGCGTTGCTTGCGCTTTGGTATTTTGAACAAACAATGAATATCTTTAGCCAGATAGGTATCATTATGCTTATAGGCTTGGTAACTAAAAATGGAATACTTATCGTTGAATTTGCCAACCAGCGCCGCGATGCTGGCGCATCAGTTTTGAAAGCAATTAAGGACGCGGCTGCTTCACGTTTTCGTCCTATATTGATGACAAACATTTCTTCTATTTTTGCAATTTTACCAATAGCCTTAGCGCTTGGAGCCGGAGCTGAAAGTCGGGTGTCTATGGGAATAGCGGTAATAGGTGGATTGCTGTTCGGAACAATGTTGTCGCTTTATATCATCCCTGTTATGTATGTACTGATAACCAGCAAAAAAAGAGTTATCATTAATGAAGACGATTTTTTATAGTATATTACAACCTGCCGGAAATAATTTACTTTTGCAAAACAATAAAAAAACAATAATATAAACATGATTAAATATCACATTTTTGCTGCAAAACGCAGCCTGATTAAATATAAAAGTTGTCAGTTTATTGCAGCTTTATGTTTTATGTTTTTGACTGACGGCGTTGGTCAAACGTTCTCCAATTCACATCTTCGAACAAACGTTTCTACATTCCCCGAAATGTTTAAAGACGGCAAAACGCAACCGGTTTTCAGCAACGAGACAGACCGCGTTATTGTTGAAGAAGTTTGGATTGAAGCGCCATTAGATACCGATTATGACGGTAAGCGCGACCTTATGCGGCTTTCTATCAGAAGACCGATAGAAACACTGCCCGAACACGGCGGTTTGAAAGTACCGGTAATAGCTTCTGTTACTCCATACTCCGGCACGCAGGGACGACCATTTTTTTCGCCATTTTTTGGCAGAATAGATGATGGTTTTACAGAACAGGGAATTGCGCCAACAAGATTTCACCACAAAAGATACAAAGACAATCAAATTATATACGGCGACGACGACGATATTAGTTATAATGCGATAAGAAAGTTAACTAACCGACGCGTAGGACTTGGCGCTGACGCCATTGTGGCAAGATACAGCGAATTGCTTGAACACGACATGATGAAACGAACGGCAAACCAATACAATTCGTGGCATAGAGAAAATTTTCCATGGTTGCCGCCCGCAAGAACACCACAAGGCAAACAACGCGATGGCTCAAAATGGAACAATCCAGGAAATCCGAACGAAACATTTAATCCGGGAGGATGGGCAGGTAGGTTTATTCCGTTAGGATACGCAGTGTGCAACTTCGAAATTATTGGAAGCACTTTTGGCGAGGGAATTTTACAATACTGCTCTTATGCCGAAAATATTGCGGCAGCCGCAATGGTGGACTGGCTCAACGGCAGAGTGAGAGCCTACGCTTGTCCTGAAGGCAAAATTGAAGTGGAGGCATACTGGGCTACAGGAACTGTGGCAATGTCGGGAGCCTCATATCTTGGAACTTTGCCAATTGCAGCTGCAATTACAGGCGTGGAAGGACTTAGAACTGTTTTGCCAATGGTGCCGGTAACAAACGCGTATGACTATTATAGAGCCAATGCCGCTGTTTACGCGCCCGGAGGATGGCAAGGCGAAGAGATTACAAGTATAATACTCTTTTGCTTCGGAAGAGGATTTCAAGCTAAAGGTGCAAACGGTGTAGAACAGACTCCACGCTCGCCGGTATTTCCTTCGATGGAAACGTGGAACCATTTCTGGAAATATATGGAATACAACTTGATTGAACAAGATACAGAAACAGGAGACTATAGCCCATACTGGGACGAGAGAAATATCGTCTCTTTCGGAGATGATATGCGTAAAGACGTGGGTGTTTTGATGTTTCACGGATTTAACGACGAAAACGTTAAATTCAGAAACACAGCGCTGTACAATGAAATGCTGAAGTACTACGGCGTTGAAGTTATTAAGGGTATTTATACGCAATCGGGTCATGCTGGCGCATGGGACCAAGAAGGTGCAATGTTTGCGGAAAACATGCACAAATGGATGGACCATTTTTTGTATGGTGTTGAAAACGGCGTTGTTGAAAACATGTCAAACTATAACGTGCAGAGCAACATAGATATGTCATGGACAGCTTACGATGCGTGGCCCGTTGGAAAATACAAAAATTTCTATCCAGCCGGAAGCGGCAGAGTGGGCGTTTTGTCTACAACACAGCCAACTTCAGACCATAAGCTGTCTTTCAAAGACGACATCCTTTTTGACTTGATACGTCCGGTTACGCCTAATGAGGCAATTTATTTAGGTAGAAATGCATATTTAGCAAAATATCCAGATGCAACTTGGCCCCCGCAAAATTCGTATTTGCCCGACAATTGGGCTGGTGTTCCGAGTTTTATACCCGACTTCTTAGAAAATGCAAATTTACATGCCGGACATGGACAAGTGATGGCTAATGCTCAATATGACAGATGGAGAAACAGAATAATAGGCGGAATAGATATAACGACCGGATGGGTAGGAGGAGCCGGAAGGTGGAGCGCGCCAAATTCGCTTACTTACGAGTACGATTTTACAAAACCAATTAACGATAGATTGCTGTACATTATGGATGTTACCGAAGATATGACTATCAGCGGAACAATAAAAATGACTGCCGAAGTAGCCGCAAGCAAGGATGTAGGAGTTTTATCAGTTATGATTGTAGACATTGGCTGTGAAAAAAGATTCAGCACGGCGTCAAGTCGCTCCGGAGCTACAGTTCCCGCCCCAAATGGAGGCAATATTTATATGCAAAGATTTATTCAGGACACTATTACATCGCCGGCAAGAATTATTTCGCGAGGCTCAGTAGACATACGAAACCCAAATCCTGACGGCAAACTGTGGTTTGATGTTCCGGGAATGAAACCGGAAGTACTTAAATATGGAGGAAATTGGCATCCAAATTATCTATTTCAGACCACAAATATTGTTCCGGGAGAGTTTTATTCGTACACATGGGAACTTGATGTAACTGAATATAAAATCAAAGCAGGGCATCGTTTAGCGCTTATAATTTATGGCTCCGACCCCGAATACACATACAGACCGACATCGCCAACTGAATTTACAGTTAATATTGGTAAAAACACACGATTAGCGCTTCCGGTAGCCGATAAATGATAGCTGAAAAGAATAAATCATAAGCCTATGAACAAGCACATCGCAATAATGCTGTTATTTAGCGTCAATATTTATGGTCAATCAACCGGTTTGCCTGTGGTATCTATTCAGACCCACAATGGCGTTGCTATTAACAGCAGAGATATATGGACAGATGTGGTTTCTTTTGTCCTTACTGACCCGAATAATCCGGAAAACAACGTTTCAAGGATAAATAACGCTCCTAATGACAGGATAAGAGGGCGAGGCAACAGCACATGGGGCGCTCCGAAAAAGCCATATAGAGTCAGATTCAGAGAAAATGTTTCATTTTTTGGACTACCTGCGGCAGAAAACTGGGTTTTATTAGCAAACTATTATGACCCGACGTTCTTAGGCAACACGTTTGCGTTTGAATTAGGCGCCAGACTTAATGTTCCCTACACGCCGAGTTATCACCACGTTGAATTAATTTTAAATGGCGTTCATCAAGGAAGTTATCTGCTAACCGAACACAGACAGGCAGCGCCGCAGGGTGTTGAGCCCGGTCCGGGTAGAGTAGGCATTGACCTGACACACGGATGGTTAGTTGAGTTTGATTTTAGATGGCACGAAGAAGTTGAAGACGCAAAGTTTCGCACGATGCACTACAATCTGCCAATAGTGATTAAATCGCCTGATTTGGGCAACAATGCAAATAACGCGGGTTACAACATTGTGAGAAATGATTGGAATAGATTGTGTAACTTGATGATGGATGTTGATTTTCCCGAAAACGAATATCGTGAACAAATTGATATGGAATCAATTATCGATTATTTTTTTGTACAAATAGTTACAAATAATACTGATTTTTATATAGGTCTTGATGGGCGTCAAGAGCCCGGTAGTATTTATTTTCACAAAGATAAAGACGCAAAAATAACAGCCGGCCCGCTATGGGATTTTGACCTGAGTTTTCGCTATGGCGTTGGAGGACCAACAGCTAATTCAAGGGCATATCCAACGTACCCATTTTTTCTTAGATTTTTGCAAGACCCAGTTTTTCGTTTAAGATGGAAAGAAAAATGGAACAACAGCTATAGCAATATAGCTTCAATGGAGCATTTTATCGACGAAATGGCTGCAAAAATTAGACCCAGCGCAGACGCTGATTACAGAATATGGCGTTCAAACCAACAAATTAGCGAGTTTGACAGGCGTATTAGAATGATGAAAGAGTATCTTTTAATTAGGCTTAATTATATGAACTCTATCTACAACACTGTAGATGTTTTTCCAACAAACGTAAATTTCGGAATATTAGACTATAATAATGTTAGCGAAATACCTGAACAAACTTTTACTATAGTTGCTTATGGCACAACCGAGTTATCAGCTCGGCTCAGAGGCATAAACTCTGTTTTTGAAATTTCTACTGAACTAACTCCAACAATAACTGAACACGGCGGATTTTGGGCTACCATAGGCATTAGTCCTAAAAATTCAAATGCAACGGGAGTATACAACGATGCGCTCATTGTTAGCGGTACAAATCAGGGACGTTCTTTTTCGGTAGAACTGCCGTTGCGAATTTCGATACGAGGAACAACAAACAGTCCGGAGTTGAATCACAGTCAACATACCAATACACTGCAAGCATGGACGCACAACAACCATCTGCGTGTTACCAACCTTATAGTTGGCGAAACGATTAGAATTTACAACGCCGCAGGCGTGTTGATTTACAACGCAATTGCTGCTGCCGACACATCAGACATTGCATTAATTGAGCAAGGCATGTACATCATTCAAGCCGGAGATAGAACAGTAAAAACAATTGTTAGTTTTTGAAAGCAATGAAAAGAGTCAGAAAATTAACAAAAAAGAGCCTCAATGAGTTGGCAAGGACTATTAAAACAATTTTATTTAGTGTTCTGATTTTGTGGTGTGGTTTGCTTTACAGTCAAACAACCATAGACTATTACAATCATTTTACTCCCAAGCGACAACAAGTTTTGAGCCAGATGGGTGCGTTTTTTGACGAGACTATTCGAAGTAATTTTCCTGCTGATACGGATACTATGTCGTATTGGATGTTTTACGAATGTATTGCACACGCTGGTGCTTTTGTGCCGATAAACGTAGATAAAGAGCGGCTTAATGAAATCAACGAAATGCTTTTTGATGACCATGTTTACTATTTTTTTTATGCACGGTATATATATTGGGGGGAGTGGCAAAGTGAATTTTATGAACAAGAATTTTTGGACAGCGTGCCCACCATTCGAGGTTTTTCTATTGATCCCCTCAAATATGGAAACATCCCTGTTTTAAATTTGGACGGCTATATAAATGCAGTGCCAGATGAAAATCCCGCTATAAGGAATGGAAAAGAACATATTGTGTTACTTGGCGAAGTGTCGCTTGGCATTTTTATGCAAGAGACATTGGGTGCTAACCTCCGTGAAATTTCTCATCAGATAGTAAAAGAATTTTGTGCTGTTATACTTTGGCGATATTTTTGCAATATTGCAGGCGTGGACATACTGGAGCGTAGGCCTTTTTGCGAACCGTGTTTTATTTTACAAAGGTTACAGAATTAAATAATATGGATATACTTTTTCTGACAAGACATGATCCGCGAGATATCAGAAGTTGGTCTGGTAGGCAATTGGAGAAATTAAGGGCTGTAGTTTAATATTGCATTGTAGTCCCGATAGTGCTGCGTCATCAGTAAAACTAACGGCATTTAGAGAAGTCACGAAGCGACACGCTATAATACTAACCACTAACCACTACAACACTTTCAGATGTTCGTCATATATTTCTATTGTGTCGCCTACTTGTTTTATAATTGCTATTCCAAGTTTTTTACATTCGTTTTCGACGTATTCGTCAAACGACAGGCTTGCAAGAGCGAGGTAGAGTTTCTTGTCTGCATGTTCGGGATAGTTTTGTCTGAACTTTTCAGACATGCTTGGTATCCTCCTAACATCGTCGGTGTCTGCCTTATATTTTACCTCTACTATACAGATTGATTTTCCGTTGATTAGTATTATATCGTATTGAACTTCGACGCCTGTCTTTTTGATTTTTCTTTTTTCTGTTTTTACCTCGTCAAATTCTTGTCCGAACAAAGTTTTACGATTGTACAGTGCGTTGAAGAAATACTCTTGAGCCACATCGCCGTTACTGTTTGCCATACCGCCCATTTGCCGATTGACTTGCTTGATGGAGGCTTTCAAATCTTCCATAGTTTTTTTGGCTTCGGCAGATTGTTTGTCGGCTTCAGCTGCTCTTTTGTCGGCTTCGGCTTTAGACAGCTTCATTTGCTGTTCAAACTCGGCATTTCTGCGCTCGGCTTCGATGGCTGAACGCTCTAAAATCGCCTCTATTGCCGACAATCTGCTATTTTCGTAATTATTATCCATGACTGTTTCCTTTTTACCTGTAATTAAAAAAAGCAAAGATAATACCTTTTTTCAAAAACAACAAAAAAACGAGTTGCAAGCAACCTGTTTTTTGAATTGCGAGATTTTTCAACTTTCAATTTTCTTCTTATTCTCATTAATATACTCTTTCGGAGTAAGATTGTGTTTTTCTTTAAAAATCCGATAAAAATTTGTGGGCGAAAATCCGGCTTCTTTTGCTATTGCATTGATCGTTTTTTGCGGACTTTCAGTCAATAACAGTTTATGATCTTCCTGATGCGGCTTTTTCCAAGGAAAACTGCCGTGAGTATCGTAGGGAAAAAGATGCGGAAATAAGAGTATCAAAACCTGAAACCGAAAGTAAGGAGCGCCTTGTGCGAATTGGTTTGTAATCTTGCTGTCTCAAACAAGCCGTCTGCATATTCGTAAAGGTCATAAATTCTATCAGGACGCTTCGTGAACGAGTATGCTACATCCATGTAAAAATCTTGATTTCTGAAACCGATACCTGCCGAGTAACTTAACGTTCCCTTAAATGTATTTCGGATAAGGTCATAATTATTATACAACGCTGGGTCATTTTTTTGTGGATTTTCGTAATATGCTACGCCTCCGCGCAATGAAAAAAGACCTATACGATACTCTGCTCCGGCTTTAAGATTTAGCGCTCTTTTGTATAGATCGGAAATATCCAGATTC
>Ga0099364_10012537_pt1 | contig 11418 bp, 8 predicted proteins | sample TergutTh196P3_FD_73070 | JGI IMG/M metagenome (GOLD analysis project Ga0099364, IMG submission 73070) | Microcerotermes parvus P3 segment gut microbial communities from Pointe-Noire, Republic of the Congo - Th196 P3 | ecosystem: Host-associated > Arthropoda: Insects > Digestive system > Gut ...
GAAAAAACGACAGGCCGCCGTAACCCACGCTGAAAAGGCTCATGAACTGGTCAGCTACGGGTGGCGCGTTCATGGAGATGAAGCCCAAACCTAGGCTGCCGAGAACGGGAAACCAAAAATATACGGGTATGGTCATGGAATGTCACCTTCCATCATGACGCTTCTAAACCTATCCTATCCGTTTGTTTTAACAAATACAACGGCTTTGTATATTTTTGTGTGGCGGACCGGGAGTTCACCTGCCGCGCCGTCCGTCTGCTTCCCGGCCTCCGTCCATGGAACGCTGGAAGCCCGGAAAAGCAGGATTGCCCCCTATTGTTTTTTCGTTTGATTGCCGATATGAGTTTTTACATATTAGAGATAGCTCTGAGTATCATTAAGCATCCTGTTCCGCTTAAAATGCTATGATTTAGAGAGGTTGTTGCCCATGAGTACAAAATGGAAAATCGTTTTGGGTTTTATTGTCATGATTGTTCTGGCTGGCACAGTCGCTGTCATCGGCTATTTGAGCCTTTCCACCGCATCGGAAGCCTTTTCGGAATACCGTCGCCTGGCCAGACTCAACGTGCGCTTTTCCGACATGCTTACCAATCAGTATGCCGCCACGTCCGCCACGCGCCAATTCCTCATCACCTCGAATCCCGGTGTGATGGAAGAAGCCCGCAAATTTATCCAGGACAACCGGCAACTCGCTGAGGAATCCAGGTCCTATGCGACCGTCAAGGAGGTCGTGGACGCCCTGAACATAGTGCAAACCTCGGGCGATGAACAGCTACGGACGCTCGAAGCGATGGAGAAGAACCGCCGGGCGACGATGGACCGGTATGACAATGCTCTGTTGCCGGCCTTCCGGGACTTGAGCGCGGTCATGGAGGATATGATAAGCGTTTTCTTCGCCACCGGTAACGAGAAGGCCATCCAAGCGGCCGCCGTAGTCACGACTGCTATAGGCGCCGCCCGTTCCAACATCACCCGTGCCATGTTCAACCCTTCGCAGGCGAATATGGGCCGAGCGAAGGAAACCGTGGAGACACTGGCCAAGAATATGGAACAGGCCCGAGCGGAGCTGAACAATGCCAGAGAACGCGAAGTCTTCGCCAAAGTCCAGGCGGCTCATGACAGCCTGGCAAAGATCGCGGCTGACTTCAGCGTGGGCATTGAGGAACAGGTGAGGCTGACCGGGGCCATTGTGACGACGAACACCCAACTCAGGGAGAGCATCGAGAAAGCGAGCGATTTCGTCAACACTCGCAATGCCGAGTATGGCAATCGCACTATTGTGGAGAACGAGGCGTCCCAGAACTACATGCTCGGCGTCACCGCAGGCGGCTTGCTCATCGGCGGCTTGCTGGCTTTATTCATCATCTTCGGCTTGGTCCGGACTCTGCGCAGACTGGGCGACTTTGCCACAGCCGTCGCCGGGGGCGATTTCAACCCATCGGCCGTTGCCCGCGAACCAGGGGAAATCGGCTCAATGGTGGACGCCATGCGGCAAATTCCCACTGTCTTGCAGTCCATTCTTAATGACTACGTTGCTCTGGAAAAGCGCGTAGCGGGCGGCGAGCTGGACGCCAAGGCCGATCCTGCCGCGTACAAGGGCGGCTTTTCCCGTCTGGTCACGGACACCAACGCGATTTTGAGCCGCTTCCTTCTGATTCTGGACAGCATGCCTACCCCTGTGCTGGTAATGAACAAGGAACTCAGGATCAGCTACCTGAACGCCATCGGCCGGACGCTCGCCGGCGCCGACTACAAGGGCAAGACCGACCACGATATTTCGCGCCGCAATGATTACGGCACCCCGGCCGATGCCCTGAGAAAAGCCGTGGATTCTTTGCAGCCTGCATCCGCCGAGACCCGCGCGCATCCGCAGGGCAGAGACATGGATATCAGCTACGCGAACATTCCCATGCTCGATCAGGAGGGCAAACTTGCCTCCGTGCTCCAGGTGGTTACGGATCTCACTGCTATCAAACAGACCCAGCGGACCATCCTGAATGCGGCCGATCAGGCGGCCGCCATCTCCAACCGGATGGCCACCGCAAGCGAGGAGCTTTCGGCCCAGGTGGAACAGGTTTCGCGCGGGGCGGAACAGCAGCGCGCCCGCGTGGAAAGCACGGCCACGGCCATGACGGAAATGAACTCCACCGTGCTGGAGGTGGCCCGCAGCGCCGGCCATGGCGCGGAACAGGCCGAGGCGACCAGGACCAAGGCCGCTGAAGGAGAAGACCTGGTGAACAAGGTGGTGCAGTCCATCAACCTGGTGAACAAGGTGGCCGCCACGCTCCAGACGAACATGCAGGAACTGGGCAGCCAGGCGGAGAGCATCGGCGGGGTGATGAACGTCATCTCCGACATTGCGGATCAGACCAACCTGCTGGCCTTGAACGCGGCCATTGAAGCGGCGCGCGCGGGCGAGGCCGGGCGAGGCTTTGCCGTTGTGGCGGACGAGGTGCGCAAGCTGGCGGAAAAGACCATGTCCGCCACCCAGGAAGTCGGCGCCAACATCACGGCCATCCAGCAATCCGCGCGCACCAACATCAACGAGGTGGGTTCCGCTGCCAAGGCCGTCACCGAGGCCACGGAACTGGCCAATACCTCCGGCCAGGCCCTGCACGAGATAGTCGAGCTGGCCTCGTCCAACTCCGCGGTGGTTGCCTCCATTGCCACGGCGGCAGAGGAACAGAGCGCCACCTCCGAAGAGATCAACAGCGCCCTTGAGGCAGTCAGCAGAATTGTCGCGGAAACCGCTGACGGCATGATCCAGGCCTCCGCCGCCGTGCAGGAACTTTCTCAAACGGCCCAGGAACTGAACCGCGTCATGGATGAGTTGAAGAAGAGTTAAATAAGCTATAAGCTTCCAGTATGGCCGAAGCCTCCGGCGCCGCGTTCCGTTGCGCCGAGCGCTTCGGCCACTTCCAGCACCGCGCGGACTATGGGCTGGAATACCAGTTGGGCCATGCGCTCGCCTTGCCGCAAGCGGCGTTCTTCTCCGGAAGTGTTGAGCAGGAAGACAATGATTTCTCCCCGATAGTCGGGGTCGATAACACCCACTCCCTGGGCTACGGTCAGGCCGTGTACGGCGCCAAGCCCGCTTCGGGAATAGACAAAACCCGCGATGCCCGGCGTGAGAGGTTCCACGGCAATGCCGGAGGGCGCTTTGACCCGGCTTCCGGCAGCTATGACAAGTTCTTCGCCTTCAAAACAGGCGCGCAGATCAAGCCCCGCGGAATGCGGCGTGGCGTAGGCCAGGCCGCCCTCCGCCTCATAGAGGGCGCGCGCCGAGGGGCGCAGATAGCGGATGCGGAACGGGTATATCATCGCCGTTCCGTACAGCATTCATGCCGGCTCCGCAAGAGGCCGGCGCCCTTGTTGGCATACTCCCCGGAGGATGTGCTTGGAGGATTCCATTGTCGTTATCGGCGGAGGTCTTGCGGGTTGCGAGTGCGCGTACCATCTTGCCCGCTCCGGTCTGCGGGTGACGCTTTTCGAACAAAAGACCGGGCGCTTTTCGCCGGCGCACAGCTCGGAGCACTTGGCGGAGCTGGTATGTTCCAATTCCCTGCGCTCGAATGAGTTGAGTTCGGGTGTTGGTTTGCTGAAGCAGGAAATGCGCGAGCTTGGCAGTCTGGTGATGGATGCGGCGGAAAAGACGCGCGTGCCTGCGGGCAAGGCGTTGGCGGTGGATCGGGAGCTTTTTTCCCGTCTGATCAGTGAGCGTATTGCGGCGGAAGCGAATATCACGCTCTTGCGCCGGGAGATTGCCGGGCTTGATGACCCGGCTTTGAGCGGGGCGTCGCGTGTGGTGCTGGCCGCGGGGCCGCTGGCCTCGGATTCCCTGAGCGCGAGCCTGTCGGACCTGATCGGGGGACAACTGTATTTTTATGACGCCATCGCGCCTATTGTGCTGGGGGATTCCGTGGATATGAGCATTGCCTTTCGGGGCGCCCGCAACGCCGACCCGGAGGATGAAAGCCCTGGCGACTATGTGAACTGCCCGATGAACAGGGAAGAATACCTGCGCTTTCATGAAGCGCTTTGCAGCGCCCGCGTGACGCCCGCGCGTCCCTTCGAGAAGGAAATGCACTTTGAAGGCTGTATGCCGATTGAGGTTTTGGCCGCGCGTGGGGAGCGCACTCTGAGTTTCGGGCCGCTCAAGCCCGTGGGCTTCGTGGATCCGCGCACCGGCCGGCGCCCCTGGGCGCTGGTGCAGTTGCGGACGGAGAATCTGAACAAGAGCGCGTACAATATGGTCGGCTGCCAGACAAAGCTTGTTCAGAGCGAGCAGGCGCGTGTTTTTCGGCTTATTCCCGGCCTTGGGCAAGCGGAATTTTTGCGTTACGGCAGTATGCACCGCAACAGTTACGTGAATGCGCCGCAGGTGTTGGATGAGGAACTCGCGCTGCGCGTCAGGCCGCAGGTGCATCTTGCCGGGCAGATCAGCGGCGTGGAGGGCTATGTGGAGTCAGCCGCCTGCGGGCTGTGGGTGGGCATGCTGCTTGCGGCAAAAGCGCGTGGCCGCAAGCTTGTGCCGCCGCCGCCGGAAAGCGCGCTTGGCGCCTTACTCCGGCATTTGCAGCGAGTGGTAAAGCGTTTTCAGCCGTCGAACGCGCATTTCGGCCTTATGCCGGATCTGCCGGAGCGGGTGAAAAAGAAAGAACGCAGAGCGCGCTATGCCGAGCGCGGCAGAGCCGCCTTTGCCGCCTGGAAGAGCGCGCAGGAAATACGGTAATTCTGGGCAAAGTCGGTATCTTTGTGCGCGCCAAGGAGGCTCGGACCCGTTGTCTATGCAGGGCCGACAATCTGAGGAGGGATTTATGTCAGCTTCACCAAGGCCGCAACAATGGCGATGGACGCGGCCATCATGGCGCCAAGGCGGATAGTGAGGCGGTATTCAAGCTCTTTCAACTCGGCTCTGACATCCTTGATGTCTTGCGAGATCGCCTGCTCAAGTTCCTTAAGGTCACGTTTCGTCGTCAGCTTATCTTCAATGACTTCGCGCATAACCTCAATTTGCGCCTTGGCTTGCGCTTCCGGTACTCCTGCGGCTTTCAGCTTCTCAAAGTAGCCGAGGGTATCAAATGTCGTGGTGGCCATACGCCCTCCTGTTGAATGAAAATAGCAACTCCCGACAGGCATGGCAAGCAGGGCATCCATAACGCTCCATAACGCTGTGCTCTATTTGATAAACAGCATCTCCTGGTAGCTGGGCAAGGCCCAGAGATCGTCAGCCACGATGTTTTCCAGGGCGTCGGCCCAGCGGCGCACCTCGTTCATGGCGGGCAGAATCTTGTCGCAGCAATGCCGGGCTTCTTCCGGGAGTTCTTTCATGGACGGGCTGTCGAGCAGATGCTCCAGCGCCAGCACGGCCTGCTGCATGGCGCGCAGTTTCGTGGTCAGCTCGCCCAGCGTCACAGCCTTGTACTCCATGTCAATGGCCTTCATGCTCGCGCAGGTGGCGGCCAACTCTCCCTGGTAGCGCATGGCCGCAGGGTAGATGATGGTGCGCGCCGCGCGCGCCGTTATTCTGGCTTCCGTGCGCACGGTTTTGCAGTACTGCTCGAAATAAATGTCCTGGCGGGCCTTGAGTTCCTGTTTGTTGAGCACCTTGTGTTCCGTGAACAAGCGCAGGGCTTCCGGGCTACAGAACTGCCGTATGGCTTCCGGGCTGGTACGCAGATCGGGCAGCCCCCGGCGTACGGCCTCTTTGTGCCATGCTTCGGAATACCCGTCGCCGTTGAAGATGACGGCGCTGTGTTCCTCGATCACATGCTGGATAAAGCTTTGCACCGCGGCATTCAGTTTGTCCGGACTGCCCTTGCTTTCCCTCGTCAGGAAATCGGCGGCAAAGCCGAGTGAGTCCGCCATGATGACATTGAGGGCGGCCAGCGAATCCGCCGGGGACATGCTTGAACCGACGACCCGGAACTCAAAGCGGTTGCCGACAAAAGCCAGAGGACTTGTACGGTTGCGATCGCCGGGATCGGCAGGCAGCGGGGGCAGGGTATCCACACCCACATGCATCACGCGTCCTTTTTTTGTTCCTTTCACACGTCCTGCCCGGAACTGCTCGAACACATCCGTCAACTGATCGCCCAGGAAAATGGACAGGATGGCCGGAGGGGCTTCATGCGCGCCGAGGCGGTGGTCATTTCCGGCTGAGGCCACGGTGGCGCGCAGCAGTCCGCCGTATTTATGCACCCCGCGGATCAGCGCCGCGCAAAAGACCAGAAATTTGGCGTTTTCATGCGGCGTATCGCCGGGTTCAAACAGGTTGCCGATTTCCGCGTTGCCGAGCGAATAGTTCAGATGCTTGCCGGAACCGTTGATGCCCGCAAAGGGTTTTTCGTGCAGCAGGCAGACCATGCCGTGGCGCATGGCCACGTTATGCAAGGTGACCATGATCAGATGGTTGTGATCCGTGGCAAGGTTGCCCGCTTCATACAGCGGCGCGATTTCATACTGGCTGGGGGCGGTTTCGTTATGCCGCGTCTTGACCGGGACGCCAAGCTTGTAGAGTTCGCGGTCCACTTCCATCATGAAGGAAAGCACCCTGTGGGGGATCACGCCATAGTACTGATCGCCGAATTCCTGGCCTTTGGCCGGATGCGCGCCGAAAAGCGTACGGCCGGCGATGTGGATGTCGGGCCGCGCAAAGGCGAAGTGCCGGTCAATGAGAAAGTATTCCTGCTCCAGGCCCGCATAAGAGATAACAGGCAGCTTGCTCTGGATGCCGAAAACGCTGAGCAGCCGCGAGGCTTGTTTATGTAAGGCCTGGTTGGAGCGCAGCAGCGGCGTTTTTTTGTCCAGAGGCACGCCTGTCCATGACAAAAAGACAGTGGGAATGCACAAAAAGATGCCGTTGGGATTCTCCATGAGATAGGCCGGGCTGGTCACATCCCAGGCGGTGTAGCCGCGCGCCTCGAAGGTGGAGCGCAAGCCCCCGGAAGGGAAGCTTGAGCCGTCCGCTTCGCCCTGGATGAGCATGGAGCCTGAGAATTCGGCGATTACGCCGCCTTGTCCGTCAGGAACCAGAAAGCTGTCGTGTTTTTCAGCGGTCAGGCCGGTCAGGGGATAAAAAACGTGCGTGTAGTGTGTTGCGCCTTTTTCCAGGGCCCATTCCTTCATGGTCGTAGCCACAATGTCGGCGATAGACGGGTCCATGCGTTCATTGAGTTCGATGGTCTTTTTAAGCGAGCCGTAGACTGCCTTGGGCAAGCGTTCGCGCATGGTCTTGTCGCTAAAAACGTTGCAGGCGTAGATGTCCTGAGGCTGGGTTTCGGCGAAGCTGAAGGCCGGAGGCTGTGTCTTATAGGTGGTGATGGCCATGATGGCGTTAGCGCGCGCGAAATTCTGACTCATAACGAACCACTCCCAAGTTTACTCGGCGGAAATAATTTCAATATCAAAAGTGAGTTCCTTGCCTGCCAAAGGATGGTTGGCGTCGAGCAGGATTTTATTGTTGTCCACATGAGTTATGGTCACTTCCATGTCTCCGTCCGGGCCGGCCAAGGACAACTGGAGGCCGGGCTCCGGCGTGATATGGGGCGGCACTTCATGTAAAGGCACTTCAAATATCAAGTTCTTGTCCACGTCTCCATAGGCTTCGGCCACCGGAATGGTCACCCGCACGTGTTCGCCGGCTTTCCGGCCTATCAGCGCCTTTTCAAATCCTTCAATGAGCATGTTTTTGCCGAGAACAAATTCGAGCGGGTCGCGCTCCCGTGAAGAATCGAATACCGTGCCGTCCGTCAATGTGCCGGTGTAATGCACCCGGACGCTGTCTCCCAGCTTGATCGTCATGGGTCCTCCCTTGCTTGCGCCAAGGCAAACACGGGATGCGAGGAATGTCAATGATCACTTTGCAATGAACACTGTTCAGCACGCGGCATCTTGCTTGCGGACCCCAAGGATCTCATGCTAGTTTTGGCGGAAACAGCTCCTTCAGAAGGTGTCCTATGTCCGTAATCCGTTCCGCGTATACCGACAAACTGTCATTTTTCGGCGGGAATGCCCCGCAGCAGCTTACAGCCGCCTACGGCAGCCCGCTCTATGTATATAATGAGAATATTCTGCGGCGTTCCTGCCGCGATATGCTGGCGCTCTCGGCACATCCGGGCTTTCGGGTGAATTATTCGGCCAAGGCTAACGCCAATCCGTCGCTTCTGCGCATCATCCGTGAAGAAGGCTGCCTGGTGGACGCCATGTCGCCCGGTGAATTGCATATGAACTTGCACGCGGGATTTCTGCGGGAAGAGATACTGTATGTATGCAACAATGTTTCCGAAGCGGAACTGAAAAACGCGGTGGATCACGGTCTGCTGGTCAGCGTGGATTCGCTTGCGCAGCTTGAGCTTTACGGGCGCGTCAACAGGGGCGGCAAAGTCATGCTGCGTTTCAATCCCGGTATAGGCGCCGGGCACCATCAGAAAGTGGTCACCGCAGGCAAGGCCACGAAATTCGGCCTCTCGCCCGAGGAACTCGGCGAGGCGCGAGATCTGCTTGCCGGACATGGGCTGACGCTGGCCGGTCTGAACCAGCACATCGGTTCGTTATTTATGGAGCCGGACGGCTATCTGGACGCCATGGACTGGCTGCTTGGCTTTGCCGCCGCCCTGCGCCCCGAGGAGCGCGCGCAGCTTGAAATTCTGGACTTCGGCGGCGGATTCGGCATCCCGTACCGCAAGTACGAGAACCAGGCCCGGCTTGATCTGGATGCCCTGGGCAGCGGGATCCACGAGCGCATCAGCGCTTTTGCCGCGCAAACAGGCTACAAGGGCCATTTTTACGTGGAACCCGGCCGCTATGTCGTGGCCGAATGCGGCCTGCTGCTCGGCACGGTTCATGCCGTCAAGTCCCATGCCGGACGGCGCTATGTGGGCACGGATCTGGGATTTAACACGCTTATGCGGCCCGTGATGTACGGTTCGCATCACGACATGGAAATCTACCGCACAGGGGGCGAAGCCGGAGCTGGCCCGATCTCGCAGACCATAGTGGGCAATATCTGTGAAAGCGGCGATATCCTTGCCGAAAATCGAGAATTGCCCGAAATCCGTATCGGCGACATTCTGGGGGTGCTGGATGCCGGAGCCTACGGCTATGCCATGTGCTCCAACTACAACCTGCGCTTGCGTCCGGCAGAGGTGCTCATCCAGGCCGACGGCTCCTGCCGCCTGATCCGCCGCCGCGACAGCCTGGACGACCTGTTGCGGAACGTGGATGTGTAGAGAGCGCTGCTACAACAGCTCTCCATCCCAGTTGAAGAGGCTGGAGCGCACGGTTTCCGGCAAGCATTGCGGCGGCTTTTCCGGCATGTAGGCGAAAAAGCTGTAGCCTGCGGCTTCGAGTTCCCGGCGTTTGTCCGTCAGGTCGAGGGGCCGGTCGGAATAGACCCATATATTCTGCCCGTAGGAGCGAAGCCAGAATACTTCTCCCCTGGGACTCCGGAAGGACTCGTTGTCTTTGATCCCCACAAGCTTGTGACGGGCCAGGCCCATGGGCCAGTGTCCGCTGATCACAAGTCCCACCGGCAGACAGCTCCGGCCTGGCAGAGCGAGCAGTTCTTCGGCGGACAGTTCGGGGCTTGCGAAGGCCCCGGCAAAGCCCATGCCGGCGAGCGCGGACAGGGCTGCGGCGTTGGCGGCGTTGCAGAACGGTCCGGCAATAAGCCGGAGATCCTCGGGAACGCGCTCACGGGGGAACAGGGCTGTCTGCCACGGCGCATTACAGACAAAGTGCCGCGCGCCGTTTTTCAGCGTTTCGCGCACTTGGCGCAGCACGCTCTCCTCTTCATCGGGCCAGATCACGGGAGGCAGCCACCAGCTTACGCGCGGCGCCACGGTACGGCTGATCTCGCGCACTGCTTTGGGTGACAGCCACAGCGCCATGATGCCTTTGCCGCCGCGAGTTTCTTTTCCTCTGGGCAGGCTGGCGCGCAGCAGCATGTCGGGAAGGCGGCGCGCCTTGACAGGGGCAGGCAAGCGGGGCTTGATATCCGGCGCGCCGGCCTTGGCGCCCCGGTATTTGGCAAGACGCTGCTCCCACTGACGGATTTGGGCCATAAGCTCCGGTTCTCGTCGGTCAATGAGAAAAACCGGTGTGCCCGCCTTGGGCGTTTTGTGCTTGGCAAGCTTGAGCACGAAGATGCCTGCTTTGGGAATGCGGCGGGAGACGGGCAGGGTGGCGTGCCAGCGTTCATCCTCAACGCCCACGCGCAGATAATCCTGGGGCAGCAGTTCCAGACGCGCTTTCAGCGCGGGCTTGCCTTCCTCATTGATTGCCACCCGGCCTGCCAGCAGGCCGGAACTTGTCAGGCCGTCCGGATCCGTGGGCGCGTTCTGGCGCTGGGGCAAAAAACGGGAACGGGTCGTGTTTCGTCCGAGCGCCATTTCCAGAATACCCAGCGCCGCCTTTTTGGCCTGGGAATCGTCCGGCTTGTCGCGCAACAGACGGTAGGCGCTGACCACATGGTAGACGTAGTGCGGACCCTTTTTGCGGCCTTCGATTTTCCAGGCGCGCAACTGTGGGATCGTGAGCAAGGTCTTGACCAGCACGTCCAGCGAAAGATCCAGGCAGGAAAACCAGCGTCCGCTGCGGAGTTTTTTGGCCTTTTCCTGCCCCTGGCTGTAGATGCGGCGGCAGGGCTGCACACAGCGTCCGCGCAGGCCGCTTTTGCCGCCCAGAAAGCTCGACCAGTAACAGCGCCCGGAAACGCACCAGCACAGCGCGCCATGTACGAAAGTTTCCAGTCCCAGCCCGTCCGGGCAGTTCTGGGCGCTCATGCGCAGTTCGTCAATGGAAAGCTCCCGCGGCAGGATGACCCTGGACGCGCCCGCCGCCTGCGCGGCCTTGAGCGCCGCGGGGTGCGTGACATTGGCCAGGGTGGAAAAATGCAGCTCGCCACGAAAGCCCGCCTGACGGGCCAGTTCGGGCATGCCGAGATCCTGCACGATCAAGGCGTCCGGATGCGCATCTCGCGCGAGGCGCGCAATCAGGCGCAGGGCCGCGTCCAGATCACCGGGTTTCAGCAGGCTGTTCATGGCCACATAGACCCGGCGGCCTTCCCCGTGCGCCAGCTCCACCATGCGTGAAAGCTCGGTCAGGCTGAAATTTTCCGCCTGCATGCGCGCGCTGAAGTGTTTCAGGCCCAGGTACACGGCGTCCGCTCCGGCGGCCAGCGCCGCCAGAAAAGAAGGCATATCCCCCGCGGGGGCGAGTATTTCAGGTTTGAGCATGTGCGCCATATTTCCGCAATATTATACCTTGTAGTATTCCTGATGCCATTTCACAAACCTAGCGATGCCTTCGGCCAGAGGCGTGGAGGGTGAAAAGCCTGTATGGCGGCGGAAATCGTCGATATCGGCGTAGGTGGCCCGCACATCGCCCGGCTGCATGGGCAGAAGGTTTTTTATGGCT
>Ga0099364_10012538_pt1 | contig 11418 bp, 4 predicted proteins | sample TergutTh196P3_FD_73070 | JGI IMG/M metagenome (GOLD analysis project Ga0099364, IMG submission 73070) | Microcerotermes parvus P3 segment gut microbial communities from Pointe-Noire, Republic of the Congo - Th196 P3 | ecosystem: Host-associated > Arthropoda: Insects > Digestive system > Gut ...
CATACTATGTTCAGCGCCTGCAACGCCGTTGGGCGGAAGTAAAAACAAGATTCAATACCGAGCTGGATCCGTACATCGACACGCAGTTTGAGAGATTGTCAAGGATAGCGCAGTACGGCAGAGGGCCGATTGTCAGACCCTCAAATTCACTAAAAACCATTATAAGCGACAGGATTAACGCGTTGGATACGGAATTTGCCGGTTATTAGCGAGCGAGGTATAACGGCATATGAAATCACTATTTATTGATCTGCGTTATGCGTGGCGCACGACGCGGCGTTTTTCCGGAGTGACTCTGGCGATTATCGCCATGCCGGCATTGGGAACGGGGGGCGTAACGGCGGTTTTCAATCCAATATATTCAACGCTTTTTGCCCCGCTTCCTTTTCCGCAGCCGGAACGGTTGGGGCTGGTCGGCGGCAAACCCGACAAATGATTTGCAGAATCAGTTGTCTTAAAAGGTAATTGTAAAAGCTCCCGGCTTTACGGGGGTGAAGTCAAGATGCCGGCATTTGCCGGCATTTTCAAGGAGAAAGTTTATGAAACAGATATATTATCGTTCAGTCGTAAGATTCCTGCTGATTTCGGCAATATTCGCAGTTCCTGTAAATGCCCAGGATACGGATATTTTTCGTTTAAAGATTCTTCCCGCTGTTCAAAACAATATAGATTTACTGAAAGAACAGATGGTTGATTTAATCAGCGAACAGGAGATCGTAATCGAAGAATTTAACGATAAAGAGGAAACGACAAGAACAACTGGATACCCGTAACCACATATAAATACCGGCATTACAATCACAGGATGTTTACCGCTGATACGAAAATTATATTTAGTGAAGAAGTGGATTCAATTGAATGATAAAAGGAGAGTAACTCGCAATGACTATCAACAAAACACAGGAAAACGGAAAGCTTATATTCGCTATTGAAGGCAGACTGGATACTACGACTGCTCCGCAGCTTCATGATGTATTAATCCCTGCGTTCGATGAAGCGAAACAGATAGAATTGGATTTTACGCACCTGTCGTACATATCATCAGCCGGCTTACGCACGCTGTTGATCGGACAAAAAACGGCCCAGGCAAAAAAGGCGTTAATGACACTGCGCGGCGTTTCGGAAGAAATTAAACAAATTTTTGAAATGACCGGATTCGACGAGATGCTCACCCTTGTATAACGTCGGGAGTATAAGAAGGAGGCGGACATCTTTTCCATCAGACTGAAAATACTGGTAATCGTATTAGGTTTTTTTTCTCTTATCGTGGCGGCGTTTATCGTCTATTCGGTGGTCACTACGACGAATTACCGGCAGTTGCGCACTGATGAAGTGTCCGGAATAGTCGCTTTTGAAAGCGAGCGGGTCGGAAAGATCATCGTGGAAATGGAGCGTAATGCCGTCGACTTCGCGCTGGCGGGTTATCAGTTTTACAAATCGGGAGATCACTCCGCCCGGCTTGGCGCTTCCATTGCTGTGGAAAATTTCAAAGCTTTTCCGGCTGCCGCCGGCGGCGGCATCTGGTTTGAGCCTTACGCGCTCGACCCCGGCGCGCGGCGGGTTTGTTACTACGCTTTTTTTGATCCGTACATCGGCGCCGTGCGCCATGATCCCGAATTTGAAAATGAAGCGTACGACTATCACTCGCAGATATGGTACATGACGATCTCGGCCGATCTTGACGGGAAACACCGCACGGCGTGGACCCCGCCGTATTTTGAGAGCATCGGAACCCTTTCATTGATGACCACCGTGGGCGCGGGCATCTATGACGACAACGGGCGGTTCATCGGAATGTCAACCGTCGATTGGCAGATACAGAGCATGGTGGACGAGCTGTCCGCGATAAAACCTACCGAAAACAGTTTTGTCCTGCTCGCCTCGCCGCATGACGATTATATTATCTCAAATACCCACGGGAGCGCAGCCGGACATACCGGCGTGTCTCTGGACGCCCTGCCCTGGTACGGCGAACTGCGGTTTACAGACGACGATGCCGTGGGCATAGGCCGTTTTACCGACGGCGGCATGGAGTATGTCGCCTTCAGCCGCCTTTTGGACAACGGCTGGCTGTTCTCGATACAAATACCGGCGCAGGAGATTTTCGCAGAGATTGATTCCCGAAACTACCGATTCTCCATTATTATTGCCGCGGCTTTTATTCTTTTGCTGGCGATGGCGTTTTATCTGCTGTCCCGGCTCATTAACCGCCCGCTGTACAGACTGACCTCCGATGTCGCGGAACTGGGCGGCGGCAATCTTGACAAACAAATTGCAATCCGCTCAAAAGACGAAATCGGCATGTTGGCAATGGCGTTCAATAAAATGACCGTCGACTTAAAAGCGTCCATTGAGCAGAGCGCGCGCGAACGCGCCGAGAAGGAACGCATCGGCGCCGAACTTAACGTCGCCGCGCGGATACAGGCCAGTATGCTGCCCCGCGCCTTTCCCGCTTTTCCACATCGTTCCGAATTTGACATTTACGCCGCCATGCAGCCCGCCAAAGAAGTGGGCGGCGATTTTTACGATTTTTTCATGACGGACGACAACACCCTTGCCGTGGTTGCCGCCGACGTATCGGGCAAGGGCGTGCCCGCCGCGCTCTTTATGGTTGTCGCCAAAACGCTCATAAAGAACAACGCGCAGTCCGGTAAAAGTCCCCGGGAAGTCTTTGAAACGGTCAATAATCTGCTTTGCGAAAACAACGAAGCAAATATGTTTGTCACGGCATTTATGGGGTATCTTGATATTCCGGGCGGGAAATTTACCTTTGTTAACGCCGGGCATAATCCGCCGCTTATACGGCGCGCGGGCGCGGATTTTGAATGGCTTGCGGCAAAACCCGGATTTGTGCTGGCGGGTTTTGAAGATATCTCGTACAAACAGCATGAAACAACGCTTGGGCGTGGCGACATGCTGTACCTGTACACCGACGGCGTCACCGAGGCGGCCAACCACAAGGAAGAGCTGTTTACCGATTCCAGATTGTTAAGCTCGGCAAACAAATACAAAAACTCAAATCTGATGGAATTATTGCGTGACATCAAAGAGGAGATAGACATTTTTGCCGATGGCGCCGAACAGGCCGACGACATCACCATGCTGGCCTTAAAATTTACGGGAGACGCTCGATGAAAGAACTGGTTATTGACGCAGCGGTTGAAAATCTTGGCACTGTTTCGGATTTTATCAATACGGAACTGGAAAGAGCCGGTTGTCCTTTAAAGCTGCAAAACAGTGTAGGAATCGCCGTGGAGGAGATATTTGTAAATATCGCCAACTATGCGTATAAGCCTGAAATCGGCGGAGTATCCGTCAAGGTTGCCGCTGGAGACGAAGTAACCGTTGAGTTTGAGGACAGCGGCGCTCCGTACAATCCCCTTGAGAAAGAAGACCCGGACATCACCGCTTCCGCAGCCGAGAGGGAAGTGGGCGGTCTTGGCATCTTCATGGTTAAACAGATTATGGATTCCGTAGAATACCGGTATGAAGACGGCAGGAACATATTAACGCTCCGAAAAACGATTACTAAATCTAAAAAAGCGGCGGCAGTCATTGAAAAAGCATCCGCGCGCGAGAACTGGCCGCTGACCTTTGCGGAAAGGCAGATGGCTGCCGAGCAAAGCATGAATCCTGAGTCCTGCGCCTACAATATCAATCATCAGGCGGTGGAAATAAGAGGGGCGCTTGACGTCGCCCGGCTTGAGCGCGCGCTTGGCAGCTTCGTCAGCCGGCACGCGGCGTTCCGCTCATGGTACCCGATGGAAAACGGCGAGTTTGTCCATCGTATCGCCGCGGAATTGCCGGTACATTTGCAAAAGGAGTCCTGCGCGCCCGGCGATGTGGAAAAATTGATACTGAAGTCCAATAAGCCATACAATCTGGAAAAAGCGCCGCTGTTCCGGTTTACGCTTTACATGACCGGCACGGAAACCGCCGTACTCCATTTTAACTATCACCACATCATTATGGACGGCGCAAGCCTGGGCGTGATGATGAATGAACTTTGGCGGTTGTATAACGGTGAAGAACTGCCGCCGCTTGAGCTGGATTACACGGACTACGCGGTTTGGCAATCGGAAAACACCGACGGGGAGGAAGGCGGGAGAGAGTTTTTCTCGCAAATGTTTGCCGACGGAGTGCCGGAAATCGAAATGCCTACACTGCCCAGGCGTCCTGATGTATTGCCGTTCGCCGATGTAGACTGCATCCGTATGATAGACTCAGGGCCGATCGACGAAGCGGCTCGTAAGTCAGGCGTTACAACCTTTAACCTCCTGTTTGCCGCGGCGAGCCTGACGCTGGCAAAATACTGCGGCAGCGAAGACGTAACCCTCGGCGTGCCGATGAACGGCCGTTCTCTCGCTCAAACCGCCGGCATGGTCGGCATGTTTGTAAACACGCTGCCCGTGCGCGTCAAAGCGCCACGCCTTATGACGGCGGGCGAGTATGTAAAAGCCGTTTCCGAATCGGTCAGGCAGGTTAAAAAACACCAAAACTACCCCTTTGAAAAGATAGTTCCCATGCTGGCGCCGGACAGGAACACGTCCCGCTCGCCGGTGTTTGACATTATTGTAAACTATCTCCCCGAAACGCAGCTTCCCGCCGTACAGGGACTGACGTTGAGTTTGTTTCCGGTTAAGCGTCCGGCGCTGGCTTTTGACCTTATGCTCGAACTGCTGCGGGAAGGCGATAAGCTGCGCGTAAAACTCTCCTATTCACGCGAACTTTACCATGACGAAGTCGTTTCCAACATGATGGAGCAGCTCACCGCAATCATCTCCCGCCTTATCGAAAACGACGGGCAAACGACTTTATTGGACATCGCCGAATTGCCGCAAACGCAACGTAAGCAAATACTGGAAGATTTTGCGGGAGAACGCTGCGATATAAATTTGGGCAAAACCCCTGTGGATCTGTTCCGCGAACAGGCAAAAAAAACACCCGAAAACCGCGCCGTTGTCTTTGGCGAAAAGGTTTTTACCTACGCGGAGCTTGACGGCATTACAGACAAAGTCGCCGCCTGGCTTAACTCCCAGGGCGTCGGAAAAGGCGGATCTGTCGGCATATTGGTAAACCGTAGCGAGATGATGCCGATCAGCGCGCTTGGCGCGGCAAAATCAGGCGCGGCCTATATGCCGCTTGACCCCAAATATCCCGCCGAACGTCTGGAGTTTATGATAGAAGACTCAGGCGCCCGCCTTGTAATTGCCGATGAAGACCTGAAAGACAAAATCCCCGGATATAGTGGTGAATTTTTACTAACCAAAGATATTAACAAACTCCCCATTCCTGATTCCTCATTCCTGATTCCTGATTCCAACGACACAATGGTTCTGCTTTACACATCCGGAACCACAGGCAAACCCAAGGGCGTCATGCAAATGTACGGCAATATGACAAACTACAGTACATGGAACATCCGTTACCTTAATATTACCGAAAACGACAATATTCCAGCCTACGCCAGCTTCGGCTTTGACGTTCACATGATGGACATGTACCCTACCCTGATTGCCGGCGCCTGTCTGCATGTCATCCCCGAAGATATGAAGCTTGACCTGCCCGGCCTGCGTGATTATTTCAACCGTAACAAAATCAGCATAGCTTTTCTTTCAACGCAGCTCGGGAGGCAGTTTGCCGAAACCATGCAGGTTGCGAGCCTGAACGCCCTTCAGGTCGCGGGTGAAACATTGGTGCCGCTGCAACCGCCCAGTGGCTATTCATTGTACAATGTGTACGGTCCTACGGAATGTACGGTAGTTTCCATTTTTCGGGTAGACAAGCTATATGACCGCGTGCCGGTAGGCAGCCCCGTCGGCAACACCTCGCTGTACGTTGTGGACAAAAACAACCGCCTTGCCCCTGTAGGCGTGCCGGGCGAGCTGTGCATTTCCGGGCGGCAGGTTGGAAAAGGCTATCTCAACAGGCCGGACATAACAGAGGAAAAATTTGTAAAAAACCCGTTCAATGACGCGAGCGATCACTCGGTTATGTACCGCACCGGCGACGTGGCCCGTTTCCTGCCGGACGGCAATGTAGACTTCATGGGGCGCAATGATTTTCAGGTGAAGATCCGGGGTTTCCGCGTGGAATTGACCGAGATCGAGGGACGCATACGCGCGTATCCTCCAGTCAGGAACGCGGCTGTTGTAGTGGCGGACGCGCCGGGCGGCGGCAAATGCGCCGCGGCATATATCGTCGGGGAATCAAAAATAGACATAGAAGCGTTGAATAAATTTATTGAAGAGGAACTCCCCTCTTACATGGTTCCCTCGGCTGTCATGCAGGTTGACTTTATCCCGCTCAACCCCAACGGCAAGGTAGACCGCCGCAAGCTGCCTCCGCCGGTATTCTCCGCGCGGGAAAAAGATGAATCAGAGCCGGCAAGACCGTTAAGCTATCTGGAAACGGAAATATTCAAAATCGCGGCGGAAATTTTAGGGTATGAAGATTTCACCGTCACAACAAACCTGCTGCGGGCGGGACTCTCATCACTGTCCTGCATAAAACTGTCGGCCATGATTGATCAAAAATTCGGCGTTTCCGTTGCCGTGCGGGATATTATGAAAAATCCCACGCTGCTTGATATTGAAGACGCTGTCGCCAGACTGCTTGTCTCCGGAAAAACTAAAGCGGCGGCGCAAAAGGAACGTCAGGCGCAATATCCCCTTTCGCAAAGCCAGATGGGGCTATACTACGAGTATGTAAAAAATCCCGATTCGCTAATGTACAACCTGCCGTATCATTTCAAACTCGGACCGGATGTTGATGTAGAAAAACTGAAAAACGCCGTAGCGGCGATAGTTGACGCGCACCCCGCGTTGAGGGCAAAGCTTTTTACGCATAAAGACGAGGTCTGGCAGACTTATACCGACGAACCGTCCCGCGAAATTGAAACATCATCAGCCGCCGATGCCGATATGCCGGCGCTGATATCCGCTTTTGCGCGCCCGTTCAGCCTGCTTGACGAGGCGCTGTTCCGCGCGCGAATTTACAGAACAGAAACTCAGGTTTATTTATTTTTGGATTTTCACCATATCATCTTTGACGGGTTTTCTCTGGGAATATTTATAAAGGAACTGGCCGAAGCCTATCAGGGTCTGCCAATAAATAAAGAGTCATTCACGTTATTTGACGCTGCCCAAACGGAAAAAGACAGTGAGAACGGCGAAGAATACCGCGCGGCAAAAGAGTTCTTCGACGCCATGCTGAAAAATTGCGACGGCGCCACGGCCATAACAAGCGATTATAGCGGCAAGGAAGGCGAAAGCGGCGCTCCCGCAAATATATACGTAACGGTAAAAAAGGAATCTATAGCGCGTGACCTCAAGGCTTTGGACATAACGCCGTCCAGCCTGTTTTTGAGCGCAACGGGTTTTGCGGCAAGCTGTTTCGCCGGTACGGAAAATGCCGGTATCGCCGCCGCGTCAAGCGGCAGGGGTTCCGCCGGTTTGCAAAACACCATGGGGATGTTTGTAAAGACATTGCCTTTAGTGCTTGACGTCAATCCGTCAATGTCAGCCGTTTCTTATTTAAACTCCGCCCGGGAACTTATGTACGGGGCAATGGCTCATGAAGCGTATCCATTTACGAAGATTGCGCTCGAACATCAATATTATCCACAGATAATGTTCGCGTATCAGGGTTCCCTTATATCCCGGCATGAAATTGAGGGACAAGCCCTTGTACCGGAACTCTTAGCCTTTGATACCGCAAAATTCCCCATCTCCGTATTTGTCGATGAGGAAGACGATGATTACCGCATCAAGCTTGTGTATGACAGCTCCCTGTTTGTCGGGCAAAACATGCAGACCTTCGCCGAATGTATAGCCCATGCCGCCGGGCAGCTCGCCACGCGCGGGGAAAAGCCTTTGGGAGAAATATCCATACTGTCAAAGGCGCGGCGTAAACAGATATTGGAAGATTTTGCCGGCGAGCGCCGCGATATAAATCCGGGCAAAACCCCGGTGGATCTATTCCGTATGCAGGCGAAAAAAACGCCCGGCACTCGCGCCATCGTATCTGGAGAAAAGATTCTTACCTACGCGGAAACAGATCGCGTTACAGACAGAATCGCCGCGTATCTTAAAGCGCGGGGGATTGGAAAAGGCAGCGCGGCAGGCATACTGGTGTATCGAAGCGAGATGATGCCCATCGGCGCGCTAGGCGTAATGAAATCGGGCGCGGCTTATATGCCGCTTGACCCGGGTTATCCGACGGAACGCCTGGAATTTATGATAGAAGATTCCGGCGCGCGCGTTGTTATTGCGGACGAAGAACTGAAAAGCCGTATCCCAAATTACAGCGGTGAATTTTTGCTGACAACTGATATTGCCGGACTGCCCGATAATGATGTTCCATCGGAACCAAAACCGGAAGATACCATGATATTACTTTACACTTCCGGAACGACAGGCAAACCCAAAGGCGTAATGCTGACCCACGGAAACCTTACAAACTTCTGCACATGGTACTGTCGCTGTCATGACATAACCGAAAAAGACAACATCCCCGCTTACGCCAGCTTCGGGTTTGACGCCAACATGATGGACACATACCCCGCCCTGATTTCCGGCGCGGGCGTACACATCATTCCCGAAGATATGCGGTTTGACCTGCCGGGACTGCGTGACTATTTCAGCCGGAACAGTATCAGCGTGGCTTTTATTACAACGCAGCTCGGGCGGCAATTTGCCGAAACCATGCAAAGCGAGGGTTTGCGCGCCCTTTCGGTCGGCGGCGAAACATTGGTACCGCTCGTCCCGCCCAAAGGTTATACGTTATATAACGGATACGGTCCTACCGAATGTACGGTGTTCACCACCACTTTCCGCGTGGATAAACTGTATGACCGCATACCTATAGGCCGCGCCCTTGACAATACGTCGCTGTACGTTGTTGACAAACAAATGCGCCTTGTTCCAGTCGGCGCGTTGGGCGAACTCTGCGTCGCCGGGCGGCAGGTGGGGAAAGGCTACCTGAACAGACCGGAACTTACGGATGAAAAATTTGTTAAAAATCCATTCAATGAGAGCGGCGATCCGGATTACGCGGTGATGTACCGCACGGGCGACGTGGTGCGCTTTCTGCCGGACGGCAATATCGACTTTGTGGGGCGCAATGATTTCCAGATAAAAATTCGCGGCTTCCGCGTGGAACTACCCGAAATAGAAGGACGCATACGCGCCTTCCCCCCTGTCAGAGACGCCGCGGTTGTGGCTTCCGACGCTCCGGGCGGCGGCAAATGCGCCGCGGCATATATCGTCGGGGAATCAAAAATAGACATAGAAGCGTTGAATAAATTTATTGAAGAAGAACTCCCCCCTTACATGGTTCCCGCGGTTGTCATGCAGATTGACGCCATCCCGCTTAACCCCAACGGCAAGGTAGACCGCCGCAAACTGCCCGAACCGTCATTTTCCGCACGGGAAAAAGATGAAGGCACAAAGCCGTTAAATGATCTGGAGATACGGATATTCAAAATCATCTCTGAAATTTTAGGGCATGAAGACTTCTCCGTTACCGCAAACCTGCCGCGGGTTGGACTTAGCTCGCTGTCGTCAATAAAGTTAGCCGCCAGAATCGACGAAAAGTTCGGCGTTTCGCTCCCCGTGCGGGAAATCATGAAAAACCCCACGCTGTTAGGTATTGAAAACGCGGTTTTAAGCCGGCTTCTTTCCAGAGAAAGAAGCGAGGCAGTGGTACAAAAGGAAAGGCAGGCGCACTATCCCCTTTCACAAAGCCAGATGGGCTTATACTACGAGTGCATAAAAAATCCTGATTCGCTCATTTACAATATTCCGGTTTACTTAACGCTTGATCCTGACACGGACGTGGAGAAACTGCAAAACGCGATTTCTGCCATAAGCGCGGCGCATCCGGCGTTGCGGGCGCGGATTTTTATGCAGGGGGACGAAGTACGGCAGACGTACGCCGACGCGGCTATGCAAAAAATCGAGATAGCACAGGTATCCGAAACGGATATGCCCGTAATAAAGTCCGCGTTTGTACGCCCGTTCCATTTGTTTGACGAAGAGCTTTTCCGTGTACGGATATGCAGGACGGAAGCTCATGTTTATCTGCTGCTGGATTTTCACCATATTGTTTTCGATGGATATTCGCTGGATATATTCATACGGGAGCTGGCGGACGCATATCAGGGTCAGATGCCTGCAAAGGAAACCTTTACAATCTTTGACGCGGCTCAGTTGGAAAAGGAAAAAGAGGGTGGGGAAGAGTACCGCGCGGCGAAAGCCTTTTTCGACCATATGATGAAAAGCGGCGAGGGCGCGACGACCATTCCGTATGACGTAAAAGAAGGCGCGGAAAAAGGCGCGCCTGAAACCGTATCCGTTACAATAGACAAAGGAAGCATCACGCGCGGACTTGAAGCAACTGGCATAACGCCCGCCAATTTATTTCTGGGCGCCACGGGTTTTGTAACAAGCCGCTTCGCCAACACCAGAAAGATCGGTCTCGTTACTATATCCAGCGGCAGAGGAGCAGCTCGTCTGCAAAAAACCATGGGGATGTTTGTCAAAACGCTGCCGATTGTAATTGACGCCGACTCGTCAATGTCCGCCGCCTCCTATCTGAGCGCGGCGCAGGAAACGATGTATGGCGCCATGATGTACGAAGCGTATCCCTATACTCTCATAGCGTCCGAATATCGCTACTATCCGCAAATTCTGTTTTCATATCAGGGTTCACTGATAGCGGAGCACAAAATTGAAGGTATGCCGCTTATACCGGAAAATATGGCACTGGACACCGTGAAATTCCCGGTCGATGTTACGGTCAGGGAAGACGGCGGGTCATACCGTATAACGGCGGAGTACGATTCATCACGGTTTGACAAACTTACAATGCAAACCTACGTCGATTGTATAGCGCATATCGCGGAGCAATTCGCGGTTAAACACGAAAGCCTGATCGGAGAATTTTCCATAGCCACGCCGGAGCAGATGAGAATCGTAAACGGTTTTTCCGCCCCGCTTGAAATTCCTTCAGCAACCGCCGTACACGGTCTTTTCGAGCGCTGCGCGCAAACCGCGCCGGACGCCCTGGCGCTGACCGCGGTTGATGGGGAATTCACCTACGGGCAGCTTAACGAACGCGCGAACCGCATCGCCCACGCGCTGCTTGACAACGGCGTGACAAAAGGAGACAGGGTCGCTTTCATACTGCCACGGACAAGCCATGTATTCAGCGCGATATACGGCATATTGAAAGCGGGCTGCGCGTTTATACCTGTTGACCCCACATACCCGCGGGAAAGGATTGAACACATTCTTTCCGACAGCGGCGCAAAATTTATATTGACCGACGGGAAAGGCGAATACGGCAACGGTCTGGATATTAACACGCTGCTTTTACACGCAGACAGCAGTAATCCAAACATCAGCGTCACGCCGG
>Ga0099364_10012539_pt1 | contig 11417 bp, 9 predicted proteins | sample TergutTh196P3_FD_73070 | JGI IMG/M metagenome (GOLD analysis project Ga0099364, IMG submission 73070) | Microcerotermes parvus P3 segment gut microbial communities from Pointe-Noire, Republic of the Congo - Th196 P3 | ecosystem: Host-associated > Arthropoda: Insects > Digestive system > Gut ...
CCTGATGTCCCTGTATGGCGCGCCGGTTGCGGTGTCGTCCTATAGCATAGCCCAGCAGATGAACGGGGACAGCGAACTGGCAAGCCAGATTGTCGTCTACACTTCCCTGTTTTCCATCCTGTCTCTATTTCTGGTCACCTTTATCACGAAGAGCCTGGGTTTGTATTAGCCATTATCGCAGAGAGGGGAAGGGCTTTGGTATTTTCAAGCCTATTATTTCTATTTGTATATCTACCCGCGGTTCTGGCGATTTACTTCCTTCTTCCCGTCGCCTGGCGAAACGGGTTTTTGTTTTTCGCGAGCCTGATTTTCTATGCCTGGGGCGAGCCGCTGTATGTCTTTCTTATGCTCTTTACCATCTCCTTCGGCTGGCTCACGGGGATAGGGCTGGAACGATGGGGCAAGGACAGGATCAAAGCCAAAGCCGTATTGGTTATGAGCGTCATCATCAATATGGGGATACTGGGCTTTTTCAAGTATGGCAACTTTGTTGTGGAGAATCTGAACCTGCTGACCGGATGGAGGATCAATAGCTTGGATCTGCCTCTACCTCTGGGGATTTCGTTCTATACCTTTCAAACCATGTCCTACACCATCGACCTGTATCGGGGACACGCGCCTTTCCAGCCGAATATCCTTGACTTCGGCGCATATGTAAGCATGTTCCCCCAGCTCATCGCCGGGCCGATCGTGCGGTACAATACCATCGCCCGCCAGTTGACAAGCCGCAGGGAAAACCTGAAGGATTTTGGCAGCGGCGCCGGGATTTTTACGATCGGACTTGCCAAGAAAGTGCTGTTGGCCAATACCATCGGCCTATTCTGGGACGCGGTCAAAACCATGCCCTCCGATACGCTGACGGTGCTGGCGGCCTGGTCCGGGATCACGGCTTTCGGCCTCCAACTCTACTTTGATTTCTCCGGGTATTCCGATATGGCGATTGGCATGGGGAAGATGCTGGGTTTCGACTTCGAGCGAAACTTTCTTTACCCTTACTGCAGCCGGAGCATCACCGAGTTTTGGCGGCGCTGGCATATCAGCCTCAGCACCTGGTTCCGCGAGTATGTCTATATCCCGCTGGGAGGCAGCCGCCAGGGAAACGGGCGGACGGTTCTCAATCTTCTTATCGTATGGGCTGCTACGGGGCTCTGGCATGGGGCAAACTGGAATTTCCTGCTTTGGGGCTTATACTACTTCCTCTTTCTGTTAGGGGAACGCTTTATCTGGAGCGGCCTGCTGGAGAAGGCGCAGGGGATACTGCGGCACGCCTACGTCCTGGTCCTCGTCATGAGCGGCTGGGCGCTTTTTGTATTTGACGACATGGGCAGCTTGGGCATGTTCATCCGGGCTATGGCGGGGCAGGCAGGCGGCGGCCTGGTGAACGACCGGATTTTGTACCTGCTCAGCTCCTGGGCTTTCGTTTTGCTGTTTGCGGCGCTGGGAACGACCCCTATCGCGGCGTCGGCCCTAGCCCGGGTTGAGAAAAGCTGGCCGAAAGCAGCGGCGCTGGCGAAGCCTGTCCTTGTGCTCGCCGGGCTTCTCTTGTCCGTGGCGTATCTGGTCGATTCCAGCTACAATCCTTTTCTCTATTTCCGGTTTTAGCGCCGATGGATCATCTGGTATAATGAACTCACAGGCTACGACACAAAAGATCAAAACAAATGGAGTTCGCAGGAGAATTGGTCTATGGAATACAGCTATCATCTGATGAAAATAGAGGATTACGACGCGCTCTACGCATTGTGGACGAGCTCCCCCGGCGTCGAGCTCAGCGGCGCTGACAGCCGGGAAAGCATTGCCGCATACCTCACGCGCAATCCGGATCAAAGCTTTGTCTGTAAAGCGGAAGGGCGCATCGTAGGTTCCCTTCTTTGCGGCAACGACGGGCGCAGAGCCTATATCCATCATACGGCTGTCGCGCAGGAACACCGCAGGCGCGGGATAGCCAGGAAGCTGGTACGCCTTGCGCTGTCGATTCAGAGGGAAAACGGCATACAAAAGTGCCACCTTTTCATCGTCAACGAAAATGAAACGGGAAAAGCCTTTTGGCGTGAAGAAGGCTTTATGGAACGGCAGGACATCGGGATTATGTCGAGGGAACTATGAAGGAGAGCGAATACGCAATCATATCCGGCGCCGGGGAAAAAACGATGGCGGTCGTGTTTCTGCTGCTGATCTTTGGCTTCGGCGCCGCCGGTCTAATCCTGCCGGACAGAGCCTTTTCCCCGCAGGAAAACAGATATCTGACGATGCGTCCGGCTTTGCGCTTGCAAACTGTCCTTAACGCCACCTATATGAGCCGAATCGAAGAATATGTTACCGACCAGTTCCCCTTGCGGGATGGGTGGGTTTCCTTCAAAGCCTTATGTCAGCGACTGTCAGGCCAAAAGGAGAATAACGAGGTCTATTTCGCGTCGGATAGGTATCTGATTGGCAAGCCGGCGGAAGCGCCGGAGGAAATCGCGGCGGGCAATCTGGCGTCCGTCCAGGCGCTGGCAAACGCAGGCTATGACGTGGCTTTGCTGGTCAGCCCCATGGCTGCGGAAGTTCTGCGGGATAAGCTGCCCGCCCTGGCCTATACCCCTGTGCAAGCGGAGCTGGCGGAGCGGCTCAGGCAGGAAGCGCCGGCGATCCTTGTGGATGTGGGATCCGGTCTGCGCCGCGCCGTTGACGCCGGAGAGCAGGTATACTATCGCAGCGATCATCATTGGACTACCGCGGGGGCGTATGCGGCCTATAGGGACTATATGACATGGCTGGGTTGGGAAGCCCTGCCCCGGGAAGCCTATGAGGAAAAAGTGGTTTCAACGGATTTCTATGGCTCCCTGTGGTCGAAAAACAGCCTCCCCGGAACCCCGCCGGACGAAATACGCGCTTTCTTTCCGCGGGAAGACGCCGGCGCCGATCCTGTATGGATTGTCCCGGATTATGAGTATGAAGTAGAATATGTTGACGGCGCCGATACCTGGCAGGTTTCTTCCGTCTATCAGCCGGAATACCTGGAGCAGAAAGATCAGTACGCTTATTTTCTGGGCCGGAACTGTCCCTTGACCGTGATCCGCAGAACAGACGCTGCTACAGGAAAGAAACTCCTGTTATTTAAGGACTCCTATGCCCACTGCTTTGTGCCGTTTCTTCTGCCGCATTTCGACGAAATCCATCTGGTCGATCTTCGCTATTGGAAGCAAAACCCCATAGCATACCTTGAGGAACAGGAGATCCGACAGATCCTGTTCCTCTATAACGCGGATAGTTTCCTCAGCGACCGCTCAATCAGCCAGCCGGGCGCTTATGTGAATCGCTGACCCATTTGGGTTAGGGGCGCAGCGCATCAGAGATAAAGATTGATCAGGCTGTTGAGAAAAGCCGTGGTATCCGTTTGGGAAAGCGCGTGATTCAACGGGATATAGTCAGTCATATATTCGTAGAGTAGATTGCCTAAACTTTTGTTCTCGATGTAGAAGTTGTTATCGATCATGGGCGCGCCGCCTCGTTTTGCATCATCGAACGAAAAGGACGCCCCTTCATCCCGGTAGACGACGGTGGCGTGCCTGCCTTTCAGGATCTGCTTATCGGTGATGAAAAGGCTGTAGGCGTTATGGGTATCACAATTGCGGTCGCGGACGTATTCCAGGCTCATACGGAGTTCCGCTTTGTTCAATTGCGGCAGACCCGTTGCGGGATTGGTCAGCAGACCGGTCTTCACCATGGTCAGCAATCCGTTTTTGGAACAGATGTCAGTGATCGGGTGGCTGTAAGAAGCCTGACGGTATACGCTTGCGGCGGAAGCCAGGGCTTCGGCGGCAAGCCTTTCTTCTCCCTCGCTGCGCGCCAGTATGCTGTTGTAAGCGTCTTCGGAAATGCAGGAAAAAGGAAGGTCAGACTGAAGCGTACACACAGGGCGCTCCCGGCTTTTGTCTGCATAGAAATCCAGACTCTGGTTCAGATAGCGGATAGCCGAAAAGTCTTTCGGGTAGAATTGGCGGAGGTCAAAATAATGGTTTGTCAGGAACTCATGAAACAAAGGGTTCCCGATATGCAGGCACTCGATCCTTCCGGTTTCCCGTATGGAGATGAGGTAGTTGTCCGTCCCGAATAGCCCGTTTTCGCTGTCAAACGCTGTGCTGAAATAGATCATCCGCCCAAGGCTTTGCTTTGTCTGTTCAGGCAGGTCGTCTGCAGTATAAAATAACGAATAGTTACCGTGTTTGAGTAGCGGTAATACCGTTAATAGCGTCTGCAGGCTTCCGGCATGGTCCTTTTCAGGCAGGGAAACCAAGTGCTCTATCGACGCTTTCGGCGCGCGTTGAATCAGCTCGTCAATGAAGTCGGCCAGCCAGAAAAAATGTGGCATACCGATACCATGAATAATCTTCAGGGAACAGCGGAAATTCGGCGCTTTCACGTTCGCCAGCATTTGTTCAAACAGCTTGGTGATCGGGATGAGATGCCTGTCCTGATTGAAATATAAGACGTCCCCGCCGGCGTCAGCCCCTTCCGGCAAGCCGTCGCCGCCAAACACCAGGCTATCCATCACCTGAAAGAGTTTGCTCATTGGCTTATGCTTGATGTAGCGCCGGAGTATTGCGTAGAATTCCTGCTCCTCCGTCTCAGACAAACGCAAAGCGGAAGAGATAGCTTCTTCCGCGGATCGGGGCATCGCCACCTCGCCGCGCAGATAGCGGTAGAAAGTCGTCAGGGGTATCTCGCATTGTTGGGCCAGGGTCCTAATATTCTTGATATCCAAGGCGCCGGCTTTACTTTTGATAAAATCTGAGAGAGGCATAGTATTGTACCTATCCTTCGCTTTGAGAGGGGGTGATTACTATCGTCCAGTATAATAATTCGTTTTATGGCGCTAATTTCTAGGGTTTTTCTGCAAAACCGGCATATTTGACGAATTTACTCAAAAAAACATAACTTTTTCAGCATTTCCATTGACAGTTTCATCGTGTTATGACAATATAATAGATGAACACGGCAACGTGTTCGATGAACGCGGCAACGTGTTCAGTGAGCGTAAGACCTCTAATACAGGTCGGCGAGCGTATGCGAACAGGAAAAAGGACGGGATAAACCTGTCCTTTTTCATTTTTCGCATATCGCGAGTTCGTATCATGATGACTTTAGCCTGACGGCGCCGCTCTGCTGCTGAGAATTACTTCTTAATCAGTTTCGTCTTTTTCGCGTTGGATTTGTAGCCGTTATGGATATCCAGGATTTCCATTGCTTCAAAGTCGTCCTGCCCGGTTAGGTCGAGGACGAATCCGCCCTCGGGGGTATTCACTGCCAGCTCTTCCGCAGTGGGTAGTTCCTCGATCCTGCCGACAGAATAGATGGCGCCGTCGGCGTCGCATATCACATAAGTTGCCATAATCTGCTTGCACATCCTTTCCCTATGCCAGATACCATTGGATTACACGGACCGAATAGCCGGATGAATTTCTTCCGGTAAAGTATATGGTAATACGCCGAATTAATGTCGTTGCATTTTGCCATAACAAAGACTCGTGCCAACATATGGAGTCTAGATTGAGTGTGTATGCGGATGTATTACGTACAGGCGTAGAACTAGGAGCTGTATATATAATCGTACCGCTGGGATGATTTATCAAAGACGCGGGAATGATTTGGTCACGTGTCACAGACCTGGGCGGAGAATAAAATGTATAGGAAGTAGCACTTTGCGCGCTACTGACAGTAGTGGGAACAGTGAACTCTCCATGATCCAGGGTTATATAATTCATCTTGGAAAAGGCAACAGCTTTACTGGCAATCTTGTTCGTTGTTACGGCATAACTGGCGATTTTTCGCCCAGCTACAGCCCCATCCGCGATTTTATACTCGGTCACTGCGCGGCTCTGGAGGGCGCCGTTGTTGACAGAAGCAAGACCGAGCTGATAGGAAGATAGCGTGCTCGTCGTAAGATTGTCTTTCGTGATAGTTTTTAGCGCGATTTTTTGACCTGATACAGCGCGATCATTGATCTTGCCTGTCGTTATCGCGTTAGCGCCAATCTTTGCCTCTGTCACAGCGAGATTTTGAATCTTGCTGGTCGTCACCGCATTGGCGCCAAGCTTCGCCTCCGTCACGGCGAGGTTCTTCATATTGCCTGTCGCTACCGCGTCGGCGCCGATCTTGCCCTCTGCCACAGCGCCGTCATTGATTTTCTCTGCGGTCACTGCGCCGGCGGCCAGATGCTCGTTCTGAATCATGCCTTCCTGCAGTTCGAGGGCCATCTTCACGGTGGCTGTACGCCGCCCCCAGGGATTCGTATTCACGCCGCCATCGGGAATCTTGCCGTCCGCGTTCCGCTCGATCCTGGCCAGCAGCAGCAGATCCCCGTCCACGTTGACCGCTTGATCCGTTGCTGGACTGTCGTGGTCTTCCGCGTTGCTGATTTCCCAAACCGGACGGATATAGAATTCCGGCTTTTCCACCCAGCGGGTGGTTCCGGAAAAGACGCCTTCCTCCTGTTTGTAACGGGCTTCTGTGGCGTTCGCCTGACCGTAGCGGATGAAAAGCTGGACAGGACTATGGTATACGCCGGTGCTGGATACGCAGGCGGTCGCCAGGTCGATGGTTTCCTGAAGCTCCAGCTTCATCTGCCTGCCCTTGATATCTATGGCGGAACCCGGGGAGACGGTGACGCAGCCTTCGTAAACGGATTTCTCCACTTCAAGCCCGTCGCTGATCCCATGCACGTGAAGATGGCGGTTATGGTCCATCATTTTCTGCACGTGGTATTCCTGCTCATCGATGAAGTCGGCGGCGCGCAGAAATTGCTTTTCCTGATACTTCATCTTCATGTAGTAACGCGAACCGGATTCTCCGACTGTGGCGGATTCTGTCCCGGTTGCCCCGACGATTACCCCCATTTCGGTGGAGTCTCCCGGTTCCCGCGTGTTGACCTGTTCGGGGTTGCTTGCATTGGTATCGGCCATTTCACTCATCCTCCTCCTATCCGTTTGGCTTTCTAGTCATTCCATAATAATGTCGTTACGCCGATGCGCGCGTAGGTGTTGGTATCTTGTACAGAAAGCAGCTCTTCTTCCGCGTCGATAAGCCCTTCCCAAGCCTTGGAGTTCGCGTAGGGCGCAATGCGCGCGTTGGGCGCGAGCTGCATGGTGCTGGCGTGAATGTGGAGCGTATACTCTGTATTGGCTGGCTTTTCCCTGTCCAGAAGGAGTCTGGCGGCGGTATCCATAGCGTGCAGCTTCGTCGGGTCGCGCATGGATACGTCATCCGGATCCGCGGTCAGGCGAACATGAAAATGCCTGGGCGCCCCTTCTCCGAAGAGCATGTCGATACCGATACGGGAATCCCCAATACGAAACACGGTATCCCCCCCGTTATGGGGGGCGATGAGATCGGTAACAAGGGTCTCTTCCGCGACAATTTCCCCTTTATGCCAGGCCTTGAGCATTTCCCTTATCCCAGGCAGGGTGGAGCGCTGGGTGTTGGGATCGTTATCCAGGTTGATCGCTTCCCGCAGAAAGCGCCGGTTCCAACTGACCAGCTTGTCCGCACGGACAGGCAGACCGATCCAGGAAGCCAGATAAGCTAAATACGCAAGTTTGTCTTTTTCGCCAAGGTCATGAAAGGCTGTCGGCGGGGTTTCCTGGATGGAGGAGAGCCCGGCCAGGCCGCTGCTGCCGCGGAGGATAAACTTGCTCCCCGGTTGGAGATATTTCCAGAAGTTTCTATCCTTTACCAGGATCAGGTCCCGTTCGCCCGGACCAGCGTCGATCGCTTCCGCCAGAAGTGTGGTGTCCGGATTGCCGGGTATAAAGACCGGCGTGTTTTTGGGATAGCCCAGGCGGCCTATGGCAAACAGCTCTACCGGCAGCGGATAGCTTCCTGACGACGACGGATAGTCTTCAGCAGGGTTTTTCCCGCTGACGCCCCTGTAGGTAAGGGTCAGCGCGTCGCCGGCGATAGCGGCCTGCAATCCTTCGAACAATTCCTCAAACTGCGCGACGAAATCTTTAAAAGAAGGAGAACCTTCTTCCGGCATTGCGGCGAAAAAGCCGGGCAGCAGATAGAGAAAATCAACCGAATTGACCGGATGGGGGGTAATCGCCATAGATTCTCACCTCTTTTCAGCTTATCCTGATACCGGTTTCATCTGCCGCGCCTGCACTGCTTTTTCGAAGAATAAAGAGACCGCCTTCCGGCGCAGGAAGCATATCGACGGACGCTTCATAGAAAGCTTGGCCGGCGCGCTTGATCATCAGGGATTTGACATAATCCACGCCTTCGGCGCCTTCGATCAGGCCGTAGAGATCGCCTTTGGTCAGCGCGCGCCCGAATTCCCAGCCGGCGCCGGAATCGCCGCCGGTCAGCGGGTCGATGAAGGCGGATATCCTATCCAGGATGTCCGCGGCGAGCTTGCTGCTGCTGATGGTGGAGTCTCTGCGCCGGCGTATCTCCGCCGACACATCCACGGCAATCTGAGGCGCGTAATCGATCACATACCGTGCGCCCACAGGGCTGCGGCTGCGCAAAAAGCTATAGATACCCTGCAATTCTTCCTGGCGCTTCTTTTCCTCCCAGTTTGCGATACCGCTTTGTACCACGAGTACCCGGAGCGGCTCGTCATACGACAGGCAGGGCAAGACACAAACCCGCTCTATCGGCTTGGAACACACTTTCTTATCCAGAGAGCCTTTTTTCAGCACCAGGCCGATATCGGCGACGGTGATCGCCCGGTCTATCGCTGACAGCCTGGCCAAGCCTTGCCCTACGGCTTCCTCCGGCGGACGGCCGTGGACGGGCTCGATCCCGAGCAGGGAAGCGAAATTTGTCCTGGCGTCCGGGGTTATGCGATTCTGCTGATACAGCGTCATATCGAAGAGATAGCAGAACAATTCATTCAGTGCTACCGCCGGATCCACAGGACCGATATCCGCGTAGGCGGGGAAATATCGCGCGATGAGGCTGTCTGTTTCTTTGATTAGTTGGCTGAAGTTTCTGTCGTCAATGTCCGGAATGGGTATCGGCATGGGCTGGCCTCCTATTTGGCGATTTGTATCTGAATCTCACCCGGTGTGCAGAGCTCGCGGTCGAACAGGTAGGCGGTATCCAGGAGCAGCTTGCTCCCGGCGATTTGAAAGTCCAGCCGGTGGGATTTCCCGTCCGGCAGCGCCAGGGATACGTTAAGCGGCCTTGACAATTGGCCCGGGTTCGGACGAAAGCCGTGGAAACGGAGGGTCATGGACAGGTCCTCGTGATAGGTTACGTGGTTTTCATGATCCTGCAGGAGTATGCCTTTGACCCTGTTCCGGGCGCAGGCGAGAATCGTACCGCCCGGAAGCAGCAGATCCCTGGAGGGGCGCAGGGCAGTGATTTCATAACTGCCGTCGTCGTGGTTTAGCACGCCGGTTACAGGGATTTCATCCGGATGGATCAGGGTGAGGTCGCATTCCGTGTTAAAGCGGACGACAAAGCGACCGCCATGTTCCGGATCCTCGCTTTCATAGTGATCCGAGCTGTGGACGGCGCTACGGCAGACAAAGTGCTCTATGTCCAGCATGTCTTCCGTAATCTCCGCATGCGCGCGAAGAGGCTCTTTCAACTGCACTTCGCAGCCATCCTGAAAGACAAGCCTGCTGCCGGCCGGAAAATCAACTCTCGAAAAATTATGAACGACCGTCGGGAACAAGTCCGGGTCATTGCTGATATACATAATGCCGGATTCGGTCCAAACCGGCGAGGGGAAAGGTGCGCCATTGTCTCCGCGGGTGTGGCAGATGATATGCAGCACGTCCCCTTCGCGGAAGCCCGTCACCCGGATTGTAGAAGGCAGCAGGTCGGTGACGATGGGCTCGGCCAGCAGCCATTGATCGAAGACAATACTGCTTTGCTGCATGTAACGATTATAAACGGTAAGCAAGCTTCCCGCGGGATATAAGGTTTCGACACGAGAGTCGCTGGTCTGCAGCGTCAATTCCCGCTGGGTGGCAGCCGCTTGGATTTTCACGCTTGGCGCCAGGCTATAGGCAACCCCTTCTACAGATTCCAGCGCGGCGCAGATTTCGGAAAGGTAGACGTTGCGCCCGAAGGACCAGCCGCCGCCGTCCAAGCCGCCCCGGCGCGGATGAAGGAAGGTTTGCAGATGCGCCGCAGCCCGATCCCGTACGGCGGAGCTTTCGAATGGATCCTTTGGGACGATTTCCGCGTCGATGTGGATCGTAACATAGCTTGGGCCTACGATGCCGAAACTGCCTGCCGGCGTCGAAGCGGGCAGACGCTGCTCCAGGTACTCGCGTATGCGGGCGGACATGGCGCCATCCGGCAGGGGCCGCGGATCCTCCGAAGCCGGGAGCAGCAGCAGGGTGAAGAGCTGCCCCTCGTCTGCCGGCAAGCAGCGGATACGATCCACCGCGGCGCCGGCGACTTCCTTCACCAGCCACTCGATGTCCTCCGCCGTCACGCCCCGGCCTCTGTGCCGCAGGCTCATCGGCCCGCGGCTCAGCACGTCCCGGGTGTTCTCCGGATCGGCGCCTCCTGTGGAGGGGATAGGATTAAAGACCTCTTCTATGCCGGACAGCGACCCGGGGAGTTTCGCGATGGCGCCTTCCGGCAGATTCCCGTGCGAACCGCCGCCGTAGCGATACTCCGCGGCGATATGCGAGCCGTTTAGCGGGACCATGCCGCGGGATCCGTCGCCGAAAAGGATTTCGCCTGTGCTTCGGTCAAGGGTATAGTGCCTGCTGTTTGGCAGGGAAGATCCAAAGCTGTTCTGCTCTTTCCAGAGTATCCAATTCTCCTGCTCGAAGGTGAGCAGGTTTTGCTTTACCTCCATCTCTGTCTCCGCTAATTCGGCGGCGGAAGGCGTTTCATCCTCCCGTACCCAGATCCGCTGCCCGGTAAGGACAGGCGCGCCTCGCAGGTTGAAGCGCTGATCGGCGTTCCCGCTGGAAACGCCCAGGTTTTCCCGGGCTACGGACACCGCTTGTTCGGCGGGGACGGCGTTAAGGTAGAGGCTGTTCAGCTTGACGCCGCTGTCCCGTGCAAGACGAACCCAATAGCGCGGCGTGTTGTCAAACAAGGGGGCGCATAACGCTTCCGGCGGCGTCAAGAAACGGATCGGGCCGGAATAGCTGAATCCTGCCGTATCATCGTGTACATATAACCTGCGCCAGCCGTCGCCGGTCAGGCATTCCCATACGGCGCTTTTGCCCTGTGAAGGCGCGGCATAATACGCGGCGGGCGCTGTGTCGGCGTACAGGGAGACGGACCAGAATGGTTGCAGAATATCAAAACCCAGGTAGAACCCCGCGTCCTCCAGCGGCGGGCGCGGATCGCGGGCGTTTGTATAGAGATAGGCATATTGCCTTTGTATCACACAATGCGTGGAAAAGCTGATGAGACGTCGAGGGAGCGAATCTTGGGATAGACGAATACGCCGGTGC
>Ga0099364_10012540_pt1 | contig 11417 bp, 11 predicted proteins | sample TergutTh196P3_FD_73070 | JGI IMG/M metagenome (GOLD analysis project Ga0099364, IMG submission 73070) | Microcerotermes parvus P3 segment gut microbial communities from Pointe-Noire, Republic of the Congo - Th196 P3 | ecosystem: Host-associated > Arthropoda: Insects > Digestive system > Gut ...
TGCTGTTAGATATTAAGACAGATGAAGGAGGCCTTAAATGAGCAATAGCAAAATTTATGATAAAATCCATTCTGATGAACAACAGGGAGAGAAACTAATAAGCAATATCAGGCTTGCGCTGGGAATTCTTTATGTAATCAGCGTACCGGTTGTTTCACTTCTCAGATATCTGGAAGGCGATGTTCCGTTCCCTGGCCGTTCAAATATTGGACCTGTTGTTTTTTTCCTGTATTCAGTTTTTATATTTATATATGTACGAAAAAAACAAATTTTACATATATCATTTAAATATATTTGCAGCTTTCTTGATGCAGTGCTTCTGAGCGCAGCTATTTGGATTGGATGTACCTATCCTGAAATTGCTCCTCCTATCTCTTTCCTTTCCATACAGGCTCTTTTCTACAGTATATTAATACTGGCAGGTTCTTTCAGGTACAGTACAAGATGCGCTTATTTTTCTGGTATAACTGCCGGTATCAGCTATATTACAATAGTTATAATTAATGGAAATGTCCTGGATTTACCTTACTATTTTGAACTTAACAGTAAAATAATAGATGTACATTTTCCCATATACAATGAAGTTTTTCGTGTAATCGGAATGATTGTAACAGGCATAATTACAGGAATGGCAAGCAAACGGCGTTTTACGCTCTTTACAAGCATGATTGAAACAGAAACTGTAGCGGCAGAAACTTCTTCTAAAACCGTAGAAAAAACCCGCAATATGGCAGAAACAATACGCAAATCTACCGATGAAATATTTCATTCATCAAAAGATATTTTTACAACCGCTAACAACCAAGCGGCAAGCGTTCAGGAGATTGAAAGCACTATAAACGAGAATATGCAAATTGCCGGAGAAATATCGGAAAAAACAAGCAGCGTAGCAAATATCGCTTCTAAAATGGAAGATGATGTAATTGGCGGTTTTAGACTGCTTGAACGCAACATAAATCAAATGGAAGATATAAAAAAGAAAAACGATGGTGTAATTTCCGGCATCATTGAACTGGGAAATAAAATTTCAAAAATCCGCAATATTATCAGAACAATCAACACCATTACAGATCAAACCAAGGTTATTGCCTTTAATGCCGCTCTTGAAGCTGCAAGCGCAGGAGATCATGGGAAACGTTTTTCCGTTGTTGCAAGCGAAGTAAACCGCCTTGCCGATGATATTGCCGCACTGACTAAACAGATACGCGAACAGCTCGAAGAGATACAAAGTTCATCGTCAACACTTATAATTTCCAGTGAAGAAAGCGCAGATAAAATCACTCAGGGTAATAATCTTATCAAAGAGCTTGAGGAGATATTTTACGATATCCGTTCCGGCGCGGAAATAACCGCAACCCAGGCACAGACTATCACGATATCAACCCAGAAACAGCAGCAATCTACAGAACAGATAAATACAGCCATTGCAAACATCTCCACAGGTTTGAGCAGTTTCCTGCGTTCAACTGAAGCCGCCACTTCTTCTGCAGGAGAGCTTACACAGATGATTGATAAGCTGGGTAATATTTTAAATATTAAAACGGAATAAAATATGGCAATAGACAAAGAAAAATACATCGCTAAATATATTGATGAAGGTCTTGAAAACATCACAATGGTCGAAGGCCTTGTATTTGATATAAAAGAAGGGATTTCAATTGAAGATGACCTTGCTACTTTGCTGCGCGCCCTGCATACCCTTAAAGGTTTATCCCGTATGCTGGAGTTTAAACGTATAGAAGAGCTTACTCATGCCCTGGAAAGCGTATTTATTTCTTTCAGGGAACAGCGCGTAAGCCTTTCAGAAAACGCGATAAAGCTGATTCTTTGTGCACTGGATCTTTTGAAAGAAGGAATTGTTCAGGTACAACGCACAAAGAATGATGATATTGAAATAGAAGAATATAAAAAAAACCTTGACGCTCTTGCTGCAAACGATGACTTCTTCCTGCCTTTGCCTTCTAAGGAACAGGAGACATCTGTGAAAAAAAAGGAAATAAAACCTAAAAAAACCATTACTCCTGAAGAAAAAGTTTCCCAGTCAGTTTCTGAAAAAGCTTCGGCAAGCCGTCCGGCAGAAGGCAGTCAAGTTAAGAAGTCTCAGTCAAAATCAGAAAGCATACGTCTTTCCATAGAAAAAATTGACGGCATCATCAAAAGCATAGCTTCACTGCAATCCCTGGAAATCGAGGCAAAAGCTATCTCTGTAGACAGCGCCGAACTAAGCAGCCTGATATGTGAATATTCTGCAAAGCTAAAGGCGGAAAAAACCAAAGATATGGGTGTGATTTCACACATCAGAAAACTTGAAAGGCTCAGTATGAGGATTAATTCTGCGCTTAAAAACTATTCTGCAAATGCAAGCAACCAGATACGCAGCGCATACGACACCGTAATATCACTGCGTACTATTCCGCTTTCTTCCATTCTTGACACCTATCCGCGTTATGTATTTCAGCTTTCAAGTGAACTTGGAAAAAAAGTGCAATTTACAATAGAGGGAAAAGAAAACGAAATTGATAAAAATATTATCGAAACGCTTTCTGATGTAATTATGCATATGGTGCGTAATTCTATAGATCACGGAATTGAAACGCCCGAAGAACGCCTTGCTGCCGGAAAAAGCGAAAGCGGAAAACTTTCTATTGTCTGTTCCCGCGAAAGCGGCAGCATGAAGATTGTAATTACAGATGACGGACGCGGCCTTGACATTGAAAAAATCAGAGAAAGGGTTGTCCGTGAAGGTTTTGTAACCGAAACTGCCGCTTTAGCTCTTACAAAAGAAGAGCTTACCAACTATATTTTCCAAAGCGGTTTTTCCACATCTGTTAAAGTAGACAATGTTTCAGGAAGAGGCGTAGGAATGGACGTTGTACGCGACAGTATCGAAGCCATGAAAGGAAGCGTCGTGGTTGACAGTATACAGGGAAGCGGCACATCATTTACCATAATGGTTCCGCTTTCAATTGCTGCCCTTATGGGATTCCCCGTAATATCCGGGGGAATTAAATTTATTATTCCCTCTGCATTTGTAGACACAATACAGATGCTCAGCTCTGATGATATTATGACCGTAGTTGACCGCCCGGAAATTAAATATAATAACAGGCTTATAAAACTTTTTTATCTTAATCAGGTTTTACAGATAAAAACAGACTCTGCAGGTTTAACATCTCTTTCAGATTCAATTTTTGTTGTTATTATCCGCGCTTATGATGATTTTTTGGCTTTGGCAGTAGATGACATTGCCAGCATGAGATCTGTAATTCTGAAAAATATGCCGGATTTTATGGAGGGCATGTCTGTTTTTTCCGGCATCGTACTTAATGAAGACTATGAAATGGTAAGTGTTCTGCACATTCCTACCATTATTAAAATGGCAAAACGAATTAAGACTATAGACATTAAAAAACGCAACATGGAATTTGAAAAACTCCGCAAAACAATACTTGTTGTTGACGATTCACGCCCTACCCGTGATATCATGCATGACATCTTGTCTTCTGAGGGCTACATTGTAGATACTGCATCTGACGGTGCACAAGCACTTAAGGCCGCAAAAGCAAAACAATATGACGTGATCTGTACCGATATAAATATGCCTGTCATGGACGGCTTTATGCTCACAGAAAATATCAAAAAAAACGAAGAATTATCAAATATACCAATCATTGTAATTTCTTCACTTTCAAGCGAAGAAGACCAGAAACGCGCGGCTTTACTTGGCGCATCTCGTTATATCGTAAAAAATTCATTTAACAACCATAACCTTCTGGAAGCAGTAAGAGAGCTTACCGGAGCTGCAAATGAGCAATGAAAAAAAACGTATTTTATTAATGGAAGATTCTGATATTTTCGCAGACATGCTGATAGAATTTTTGGACTCGCCGGATTATATTATTGAACGCGCCGTTAACGGCTTTGAAGGAATAAAAAAAGTATTCAGCTTTTTACCCCACCTTATTATCACTGATATCGAAATGCCGCTTTTTAAGGGGTATCAGGTTACACGTTTTTTAAAATCAAGAAAAAGCACCGTAGCGCTTCCTGTTATTATGTTTACAACATTGGGTGAAACAAAAGATAAGTTTTGGGGGCTGCTCACAGGCGCTGATATGTACATAGAAAAATCACCTGATAATTTTCAGCCTCTGCAAGATGCGGTAAATATGCTTCTTTCCCTTCCCCGCAGCATTGACTTTACCGTTATAGAAAGGGAAGCAAAAAAAATAAACGATGCTTCGATAATAGAAACTGTAAATGGTATTCTGGATACCAAACTTTTTCAGACAACAATGATCAATAAACTTATGGAATTGTCTGACAGCGGTTTCTCGCTGGAAATAATAACAAAAGGGGTTTTAGACCTGCTGCATACCATTTGTGAAGCGGAAATTATAACAATTATGATCCGAGGAAGCAAAGGACTTTTGCATATACATACCGCCAATTTCGCGCAATTCCCAGATGAAATCTCCGATGATTTTTCAAGAATATGTATATCCGATTTTAATAATCATTTTCCCGATTTTCAGGTAAAAGCAACAACCACAGAAGAGTTTTTTCCTGCGGGAAACAATGAAAAAAAGATACAGTCCTATACAGTTATTCCGCTTAACATTGGCGGAGAAAAATTTGCATCAGTACATATTGCAAATTCAATAAGCGAATATTTTACAGTATTAATTCTTGAGAATATCAATGTATTCTTAAGTGCAGCTTCTCCGGTTATCGCAAACGCTCTTTCCATGCGCGAACTTGCAGAACTTCAAAAAAACACCCGCGCGGCATTTGCACGTTATGTACCGGCAGATGTAATGGATGAAATAATCGAAAAATCATCTAAAATGGTTTCTAACAGCGAAAGCAGGAATGTAACCGTACTTTTTGCCGACATCAGAAATTTTACAGCTTTCTCAGAAAAATCAAACGCGCAGGAAGTTGTAGATTTTTTAAATACTTATTTTGCCAGAATGGGCAGCGCGATTATCTCTGAAAGCGGCCATATTGATAAATTTATCGGAGACGCGCTCATGGCTGTTTTTGGCGCTTTTGGCAATATTGAAAACACTTGTGAAAATTCCATACGCGCTGCCGTTAAAATGCTCGCCGCCCTTGAGGAACTAAACACTGACGGCAAAGGGATATTTAAAAGTAAAATAGAAATTGGGATTGGAATTAACTACGGTGAATGTATCATGGGAAACATCGGCTTTAAGAACAAGATGGATTACACCATTATAGGAGATACTGTTAACCTTGCATCACGCATAGAGAATCTTACCAAGCTCTACCGCCACCCGCTGATTGCCTCAGAATTTGTTTATAATGACATAAAAGACTCATTTATTTTCCGTAAGATCGATAATGTCCGCGTTATGGGCAAAGAAAACCCGGCAGGTATTTATGCTGTTTATTCAGGGTATAATGATTCCGCTGATGAAATTCCCGGCCTGCCTCTAGTACCTTCATTAATAGTTAACCGTGAAGCTCTTTTTAACTACAATAAGGGTTTACAGTTATTCTATATCCGCGAATGGAAACTGGCGCAGGAGTACTTTGAAAAAGCGGTACAGGCTGATAAAAATGATTATCATTCACAGCTATACTTGCAACGTGCCATTGATTTTGCAAAAGAACCGCCGCCGGAGAACTGGGACGGTGTTGTAACTCTTGCCGAGAAATGAGTTTTTACTTAAAATAACTCATTATTAGAGGTAAATTTATGGACACTGCATCATTTTCTGTTCTTGAACTTTTTAAGCTTGGGGGTATCTTTATGTGGCCCCTGCTTTTTTTCTCTATCGCGGCCGTTGCCATTTCGCTTGAACGCGCTTTTTATATTTTTTACCACAACCTTAGGGTAGATGATTTGGCAAAAAAGGTTTCTGTCTTTCTGGAAACCAATAATTATCAGGGAGCTGTCGACTATCTTACCCCTTTAACCGGGCGGCAAATGGGAGCGCGGATTTTTCTTGCGCTGATAAAACGCTCAGGCACAGGGCAGACATTCTCTGAACACCATGTTGAGCGGGCAGCGGAGACAGAGGCGATAAAGTGTATCAACTCACTGGAAAACGGCTTTAACTTTCTTACCGCTCTTGGCTCGATATCACCCTTGACAGGCTTTCTTGGAACTGTATCGGGAATGATTGGTGCATTCAGATCGATTGCAGAAGCAACCGAAGTAAATGCTCAGATTGTCGCAAATGGAATTTACGAAGCCCTTATTACCACTGTATTCGGTCTTGTTATTGCGATTATAGCAATGATCTCTCATTCAATTTTCAGCCACATTGTTGATAAATTCGCATCTTCAGTGGAAGGAAGCTGTTCGGACCTTATTGCAACACTAGAACAAACCAAACATGCGCCAGTGAACAACACGGCACGGGAAAGTATACAGCCCGATAAAAAAGTAAAACGGACAAAAAAAGATAATGAAAATTAAACGTATCAAAAAACATCCGTTTCAGGAATCCAGCGCCGCAAGCGATGTTGCCTTCTTGCTGATTATTTATTTTATTGTAATCGCAGGCTTTAATGTCAACAAAGGGTTTTTATTAAACCTTCCTGCTAAAGATTCTACAAGAATGATATTAAGAGAAGACCTGCTTCGTTTTGAAATGGACAGAGAAGGAAGAATCATCTATAACGAACAAACGGTAAATATTGCCAATGCGAAAAACATTATCCAAAGCTCGCAAAGAGGCAATCCAAATATCGCCGTAATCATTACAATAGACGGTCAGGCTCATTGGCAAAATGTAGTATCATTTGTAGAACTTGCGCAGGATATGCAAATAGATTCTTTTTCTTTTTCAATGAAAAAGGATGAGCCATGAATCTAAGACGAAAGAAAAAAAGTTTTTCTATTCCGATGAACTCCATGTCTGATGTTGCATTTCTTCTGCTTATCTTTATCATGCTTGTTGCATTAATAAACTACAGAAAGGAAGTTAAAATTGAATATCCCGAGGCAAATACAGCACTGCGGACAAATGCAGAAAAAAACCTGGAAGTATGGATAGACAAGGAAGGCGGAATATACCTGGACGGTGAAACATCTGATTTTCCAGAATTGGAATCAAAAATAGCGCGGCTGTACATTACTGCACCCGATACAAGGGTGCACATTATCGCCGATAGGAATACTCCCTATGAAAAAATAAACAATGTACTGGAAGTTTTGCAAATTCTCCAGTACCGTGTTGTCAGTTTTGTGGTTAAAAGCGATGAATGAAAAAAGACTAAGATTTACAGGCTTTATTGCTGCTGCTGTTTTGCACCTTGTAATAATCCTGTTTTTTGTATTTGATGTTGAAAGCATAATACAGGAAGCAGGAGAAAACGCAAGGGTAATGAAGCTGACAGACCTTGCAGAACTTCCTCCTCCCCCGCCGCTTCCCCCTGAGCCGGAAATTCCACAGGTAGAAGAAATTGCAGAAATCATAATAGAAACGGATATCCCTCCCATTCAGAATGTTGTTGCCGCAGGAACTATTCAAACAAGCGACAATTACCTTCCCATGCATATGCTTTCAACACCGCCTCAATTTGATGAAAATGCCATAATGGCCGATCTTCTTTATCCGCCTATCGCGCTTCGTTCCGGTACAGAAGGCAATGTAACCCTTGAATTGTTTGTTGATCATACAGGTACGGTTAACAGAGTAATTATTTTACGTGAAGTACCCGAAGGCAGGGGGTTTGGAGAGGCGGCAAGACGCGCGTTTATAGGAAGGAAAGGAACGCCCGCAACTGCAAACGGGGTGGCAGTTTCCGCAAGATACCGTTACCCTGTTACATTCAGGATTAGATAATACTTTGAAAAACAATGACCAAATTACAGGCCAGCTTTCAATTCTCCTTTGCGCTGTTTTATGGAGTACATCAGGGCTTTTTATCAAGATAACAGACTGGCATCCTGCCGTAATCGCAGGAAGCAGAAGTTTCCTTGGCATTTTTGTACTTGCCGCACTGCGTTACAAACATGGAATACCAAAAAATATTCCGGCTCTTTTCGCGGCCGGCTTTTGGTACGCCGCTACAATGATCTTTTTTGTTATAGCAAATAAACTTACATTTACGGCAAATGCGATTGTGCTTCAATACACTGCCCCTATATGGGCATGCCTATTGGGGTGGTATTTCCTTAAAGAAAAACCCTATTTAGAAAACTGGTTTTCTCTAGCTCTTGTGTGTGTCGGAATGTTTTTAGTTTTTGGAAACAGTCTTGCCGGCGGTTCTCTTTTGGGCGATATTCTTGCATTGATATCTGGCATTACCTTTGCGGCAAATTCTGTAGTACTTAGAAAGTTTAAGGATAATAATCCTATTGACGTCATGCTTTGCGCTCTTATAATTTGTACGCTTTTTTCAATTCCGTTCTTTTTTATGTACCCGCCGCATTTAAACACAGGAAATATCCTGTCCATTCTGTTTATGGGATTCTTTCAGATAGGAGCTGCTTCCGCTTTATTTGTCTATGGCATCAAGCGTGTACGCGCAATTCAGGCAATGCTGTTGTCATCGATTGAACCTATTTTAAGTCCTGTATGGGTTTTGATTGTAACGGGAGAACAACCTTCGGTTACCGCAGTTGTCGGCGGTACAATAATTATAACGGCAGTTTTAATATCTTCGATCATAGGCAGAAAAAGGAATCAGTAAATCAACATAGCATCGCCATAGCTGAAAAACCGGTATCCTTCCCTGACAGCCTCGGCGTAACTTTCTAAAATAAGCTCTTTACCTGCGAATGCCGACACAAGCATCAACAAAGTAGATTCAGGTGTATGAAAATTGGTAAACAGCGCATCTGCAGCTTTAAAATCATAGGGCGGATAAATAAAAATCGATGTACTGTTCTGTCCCCGTTTTAATTTTCCGTCGATCCATGCGCTTACCAAAGTACGAACACAGGTAGTACCCACTGCGATTATCTTTCGCCCCGCTTTTTTTGCATCTTCTATTTTAGATGCGGTCTTTTCATTTATATTGAATACTTCTCTGTGCATAACATGATCTTTAATATTTTCACATCGTACAGGCAAAAAAGTTCCAAGCCCTACATGCAAAGTGATAAAAGCAGTATCGATACTGCAGGCAGAAAGTTTATCAAGAATCTCCTGCGTAAAATGAAGCCCCGCAGTAGGAGCTGCCGCAGAACCTGTTTGTTTTGCATACACAGTCTGATACCTTTCTGCATCGCTGGGAGCGTCCTTCCTCTTTATATAAGGCGGTAAAGGAACATGGCCGTATTTATCAAGCCATACATCATCAATAGGCTGATCAAATTTTAAAAAGCGAAACTCTCCTTCCTCTCCGGCAATTTCCGCCTGAGCAATCTCCCCGCCTTGCGAATCAAAAAAAACATAACGGCTGCCCGTTTTACGGCGTTTCGCACGCTGCACAAGAGTTTTCCATTCTTCATTCTCCGGCTTTTCCAACAAAAGAAACTCAGCCTGCGCCCCCGTCTTTAACGATGTACCAACAAGCCGCGCATTGCGTACTCTGGTATCATTAAAAACCAACAAGGGCTTTTCACCGACAGGGGTTAAAAAATGTTCATCGCAAAGAAGCTGCGGCAATTCCAAAACTTTTCTATGAGTACGAATGCCTGTAACACGATCAAGAGTCATGAGCCTGCTCTGCCCGCGCTGTTCAGAAGGAAACTGCGCGATTAAGCAGTCAGGAAGTTCAAAATTAAAATCGCTAGTTTTCAATTAAAATAACAGCCCTTCACTATTTGCGGCATTAGGTTCAAGACCTAAATGTCCGTAGGCAAAGTTTGTTACCATTCTTCCTCTGGGAGTGCGCTGTAAAAGACCTGCCTGAATTAAATAGGGTTCGTAATAGTCTTCCAATGTTTCAACAGACTCTCCAATCGAGATTGCAAGGTTTTCCGCTCCCACAGGGCCGCCCTTGTATCGTTCTACAATAATTTTAAGTATTTCACGATCCTGTTTTTCAAGGCCAATCTCATCGATCTCCAAGCGGGCAAGACCGGATTGCACGACAGGCAAGGTAACAGACGCTGCCCCGGAAAATTGAGCAAAATCACGCATACGCCGCAAGAGCCGGTTTACAACACGCGGAGTACCCCTTGAAGATTTTGCCAAAAGACAGGCGGCATCTTTTTCTATTTTTATATCGAGCAGACCCGCTGAACGGCGGACAATGGCTTCCATATCTTCCTGTTCATAAAAAGAAAAGCGGCAGGTAATTCCAAAACGGCTTATCAAAGGACTTGAAACAACCCCTGCCTTAGTTGTCGCACCGACAAGGGTAAAAGGTTTTATGGCAATTCGTAAAGTTCTAGCCCCCGGCCCCTGCCCTACAACCCAATCTATACCGTAGTCTTCCATAGCGATATAAAGCAGCTCTTCTATCGCAGGTTTAAGCCTGTGGATTTCGTCAATAAAAAAAACATCGCCTTTTTTTAACTTTGTTAAAAGCCCGACCAAGTCTTTAGGTTTATCAAGAGCAGGGGCAGATGTCTGCACAAAACCTGTTTCAAGTTCATTTGCTACCACTTGGGCAAGAGTAGTTTTCCCCAGCCCCGGAGGCCCAATTAAAAATAAATGGTCAAGGCTTTCTCCGCGCTGCTTTGCCGTGGTGATAAAAACCGAAAGATTTTCTTTCATTCCCTTCTGTCCCAAAAATTCAGAAAGGAAACGCGGACGCAGAGTCATGTCGCGCTCATCTTCACCTTCAATTTGCTGAGGCCTAACAAGGCTTACATCTTTTTTCGCCATTAAACCCCGCTCAAATACACAATCGCTTCTTTAAACAAAAGTTTTTCCCTCTCTGCGGCAGGCAGTTCTTTGCCAATGGAGGTTTCTGCTTTTGCAAGGGCTTCTGCAGCAGTACGGCGGTCGTAGCCCATTGCTGCAAGAGCTTCTACAAGGTCGTTGTAGGGGGAAGCTGTAAAAACATTCTGCATTTGAATTAACTTTCCCTTTAACGATAAAAGCATTTTTTGCGCTGTCTTTTTTCCCAGCCCGGGAACGGCTTCAAGCCGCGTAAGGTCTCCGTTTTCAAGGGCTTTTTCAAGGTCGTCCTGACTAATGCCGCCCATTATTTTTACAGCGCCCTTAGGGCCTACACCTTCAACCTTGATAAGTTCCAAAAAGGTATTCCGCCGCACATCGTTTAAAAAACCATAGAGCTTCATCTGATCTTCACGGTGATAAAGCCATGTAAGAATTCTGCACTCATTGCTTATAAGTAGACTTTGCATGTCGTTAACGGGCATTACGATTTCCCATTCAATATCGCCGGAAAGAAGAAAAACCGCTTCACTACCCTTTGCGGCTACAATACCCCGAATACTGTTAAACATGGCTATTAGTTTATCATTTATTTATCAAGAATTATATAGGTGAGTTGATTATACAAATTGCAATAGCAAG
>Ga0099364_10012541_pt1 | contig 11417 bp, 11 predicted proteins | sample TergutTh196P3_FD_73070 | JGI IMG/M metagenome (GOLD analysis project Ga0099364, IMG submission 73070) | Microcerotermes parvus P3 segment gut microbial communities from Pointe-Noire, Republic of the Congo - Th196 P3 | ecosystem: Host-associated > Arthropoda: Insects > Digestive system > Gut ...
GAAGGAATAATGAGACACTTGAATGTCGTTATAGAGAAGATGGATTAGTTTATGAAGCACCTGATGAAGGCGGTAGAGCAAATAAGAGTGGCGAATCATATGATTATTGGAAATGGGAAATGTATAATGAATGCACTGATTATGGTTTTAGTGATGATTGCGAAGATTGTGTAGAAACTTGTTTGAATTGCAATCCAGCAGAATATGAATTTGTTGGTGAATTGTCGGATCCAGGTCATAGATTTAGTTCTGATGGTATAAATAGTCATCAATTTAACCAATGGAAAACATTAAGAAAATGTGGTGTTATGAAAGAAGAATTAAGTAATAATCCTTGTTCAGAATGTAAAAATTGTTTCAAAGATAATGAATGGAATAATGTTTTAACTTATCATCCGAATGATGGTGGCGTGTATCGTAATGTGATGAATCCATTTTTAATAAATGCTCCTTTGCATTCTAATTTTGATGGAATAAATTGGTCTGATTTAGAAAGGATTTGGGAGAGATGGCGTGAGGATAATTGTGAGTTTAGTTGTCAAAATGGTTGTGAATGTGGCGATTGTGATGGCACAGGTAAATCAGGTGGTTTCAAGTGGTCGCATATTCATATAAGCAAAGATTTATTAGATACGTTTTTGCCATTAGATGGTTTTTCATCTAATGATTATGTGAGCAATAATCCTGAAGGTGGAATGATAAATATGGCTTCTGTTGTTAGTGAAATTAATCAGATGGTCATTGATGATAATCCGCTTACAGAAGGCATAATTTTCCCTGAAATAATAGAAGGTGAATATCCTCAACTTGGTTGTTGGCAATTTGAAGGTGGTTGCCATAATACAGGTGATGAAAGTAGTTGCAAATGCAGAACTGCGACTTGCGAAATAGAACATAAATGGATTGAATGTTGTGAAGAATTGCGTGACCCACTTTGTTCTGTATTTAATGAAACTATTGTTAATGTCATTGTTGAAATTTATGATAAAGAAGGTGTTTCATCTGTTGATGAGCCATTAGATGTTGTTGAAATAACGGGGAATTCAGGTGATATTTTTATACAACTTGGCGAAAATGAAATTGTATGTGAAGAAGATTTAAGTGTAGGATATAATAGATTTAATGATTGTTATAGATTGTTGGAATCATACCATACTTTTACTAAATTAGAAACTCCATCAATTCCATTACAATTACTACCCGAAGTACCAGAAAATGAGTCATCTGAAAGAGGTTATTTATTTGAAAACTTTGTATCAAATGAAGAAGAAACTCATTATGGCGAAGTAGTGTTTAAGTTTGAAAGGGTGCCTGTTGAGGTTGAAATAATTATGAACATAATAAATTCATCATCACATAATAAATTGCCTGTTAATGTTATTGAGGGTGATAATAATTTATCTATTACAACTTTTAATGGAAATAACATAAATGAAATTAATGATTTAAGATGTGGATTGGATTATACGATAGAGTTTGAAAAATTACATTGTTATGAATTTGTTGATTCATCAAATGATTTAGGTTTATCAATTCCTGATGATTTAGGCAAATTTGTGTTTCCTGCACCAACTAAAAATGGAATTATTGAATTTAATTATAAATTAAAAGAGATTACTGCTACAATAATATTTGAATTTGAAGATGACTTTGAGCATTGTGGAACAGATGAAAATATTGCTAATATTAAAGATATAATAAGTATAACAGGATATATAACAAATGTTTTAGATGAACAAGAATTATGGACGCTTGATAGTTATGATGATAGAAATGTTATTTATAAAAAAGAAAATATTGGTTGTGCTAATGAGGTTCAAGTAGGATTTAATATTGATTGCGAATGTTATGAATTTATTGATAGTATGGCTGATGATTTCGGAATAGATGGAGGTTTAGAAAATGGACAGCAAAACTATATATTTAATCCACTTGAAGATGGAACAATTATCTTCAAATTCAAAAGAAAAATTATAGAAATAGAAGTAGAAAATATATGGAGTTAATATGAGCAATGAATTAGAATGTATAGAATTAGTAGACACTAAATCACAAGACGAAGTGTTTTGTGGAGATGATTTCATAGCAAAATCTGAAGCAGATATATGTTGTGAAATCACAGATATTTTAGTGAATGGTGAATCGCAAGGAATTTCAAATGATGGTGGTTCTGAAGCAATAACACTATATAATATATTAGAACCAAAATTAATTCAGTTTGTTTATGAACCACGTAAGTTTTCGATTGAAGTTAAATCAAGTGATGGAGGCAAACATAATATAATAACAGATGGTAAAATTGAAAGCAATGTAGCAGGGAAAGATGATAAAGTAGAACTCCAATGTGGTCAAAGTATTCAAACAGAATGTGTTCCTGATGATTGTTATGTTTTAGATTATTCTATAACAGATATAATAACAAATCCGACAGAAAATGGTTGTAATTATAATATTGAAATTAGCAAACAATTTTTAGAAAATAACAATGTTTTAAGGTTAAACTGATGGCAAAAATTAAAACAAAATATTTTAGTAAAATATTAGTAGGTGATTCAATTTCGCTTAAACAAGGTGATAATTGGTCAGAACCATATTCGATTAAACATATTGATGAACGCAGAAATGTTTATTATTATAGTAATAATAATTATTCAATATCTGATATTACATTAAAAGATATGTATCGGAAAAATTTATTAAAAATTATTAAGAAAGAGGTATAATATGGCTACACAATTAGGAAATATGCATTATGTATTTAGGTCAAAAATAGTTGTTATTACAACAGGTTGGAAAGCAGATGGGAAATTAAATAATGATCCCAATGTAGCATCAAGAGATAATGTCACTATACCTCCTACATTAGCATCTCGTTCTGTTAAAATTGCACCTCCACCTGGTACCATATTGGATCCTGAAGGTATTATTAATGGTTTGCCTGGTACCTTACCTATTCGTTTGGAAATTATTGGATATGAAAATAATGGATATACTATTAAAAAGGTTGAAGTGACTGATAAAAATGGTATTCATGATTATGGAGATTTATCTACTATTTCTGTAACTCGAGATAATCATAATTATGAACTTGATTATCTTGTACCTTGTGATACAGATGAGAACGACATTATTTCTGTGATATGGTATTTAACTCAATTATCTAATAGAGTTAATGTGTTTATTAAAACGCATACAGACAATGATAAAGCAAATATTTGTGAGGTAAATTTATGTCCTGGAAAATTAACTACTATTGCAGTACCAAATATTATCTTTGATATAGGTGATGGAGAAGAATTAGAACCCCAATTACCATGACAAGCAATGATTTATAGCACTAAATCAGTAAAAATAGGTTGGACAGGTAAGAATGAACATTTTAAATATATTTCAAGCAATATTTTAACAACAACTTCGCCTAATTTGACAATAATAGGTATTTCTAATGGTTATTCGTCAACATCTGCATTATTTACGCCAAGTAATAATTTAGAACCATCAATCCCATTAGATATATATCTTAATTTTGCAAGAATATCAAGAAATGTTACTATTATTGACAGTCCTTGCGGCAATGTTGACATTATTTGTAGTAGATTTTTTAGCAATGAAACATTAAATCAGCAATTTATAAAAGGTGCCGTAACATCCAATGTTGCATTTTCAGTTGATAGCGGAACTTGTATTGATATTGATTTAAATCCGAATTTTTGTTGTGTTATATCTAATGTTGCAAGTAGTCCGAGTATATCAAATTTATCAGTATTAAATACAAATAATTTGTGCATATTATCTGATAATACGATTACGTTTACATATGTTCCAAAAACATTCCAAGTGAGAGTATATCATGAAGTAGATAATTGTTGTTCAGGACCAGGTTGTCCTTCAAATAATTCACATAGTCAATTTGGTGCAATTAGTGGCGATGGTTCTAATTCTAATCCTTATATTGTTAATTGTGGTAGTTCAATTACAATAAAAGCATGTGCTAGCCAATGCTGTGAATTTGATATTAGTGGTTCTGAAAGTTCATATACTATTGATCATTTGAATAATGGGAATGATGGACAAGGAGACACTGATGATATACCTAAACGTAATGTGTCTGGTTTTACACCGTCAGCGTCACAAGTGGATATTACAATAAATAATATAAGTGATAATTTAGATATAAGATTTAATTATGTTACAAGAGAATTTAGTGTGAATATTACTGCAGGTGCAAATGGTTCGTTTATTATAACTGGAGCGTCAATTGATGGAGATACATTATATGATAATTGTAATGATGCACCAAAACCAAATCCAAATCCTACAAGTGCAACTGCTATAGGAATATGTGGAGATACATTGAGCGTTGAATGTGTTCCTGACCCTTGTTATGTTCTTGATACTGCAACAGCAAATGGTGGAGGTTTAGAAGCAATTCCATCATCAACCAATCAATTAGAATATAAAGTAAATGTAACTGCTAATGCAGAAAGAAGCAGCATTAAACATCCTCTATGTTCTTCGTTATAATAAATATGTTTAATAAAAACTGATTAAAAGGACTTTTCACAAGTCCTTTTTTGTTTTTTACTATATATAATATCATTATTTTAATTTTATGTCGGTAACATTATTAGGAAATATACATTTTGCTTTTAGAAAGAAGAAAGTTATTGTGAATGTATCAGCAGTGAATGGTGATTTATGTTCAGGGACTTTTGCATCTAAAGAATATGAAGTAGGAAATACTGTTATTCTTTGTGCATCTTCAATTTGTAATAGCACGCTTCAAAGTGTTACTATTAATGGTGAATTATATGAAGGTAACATATTATCTAATAATGTTTGTGATTGTATTGATTTAGAAATTCCTTGTGATGTTGATGATGGATTTCCATATGATGTTATATTTACGTATGATGATTGTTGTCATTTAGAAATTACTTCATCAGGTCCAGATTGCACAGGTTTAATTATAAGTTCTGATGAGATTAAATATAGAGTAAAAGTAATTATAACGGGTTGCGTTGAAATTCTTTTATCCGATTATTTTGTAAGTGTAGGTTCAAGTATTTCAATAATAGGTATGATACCGAATTCAAATAGTTATCCTAATTGTTGTTGTGAAATAATTGGTTATAAAATTAATGATGGAATGCAAGAGTCAGGTTCACAGGTTAACATTTCTAATATACAATCAAATATCAATATTGAATTTATAACACAACCAAAACAATTTACTTTAATCTTTATTGTTGAAGGAGATTGTGATGTCGGTTCTGTGCTACATTATGGAAACATGATGTATCCAAATGGTTCTGATGGAGGAACATTAAATAAAGGTCAAAGTGTTTTATATTATTGTAATGATTATTCACGTTTTCGTATAGATAGAACAGGTTCATCAAATAAAGGTGATGTTGATATTATGATAAATAATAATTTAATAACTTCATTAAAATCATATAATAATGATTTTAGTAGTCCTATTTTAAAATGTCAAGATAATATTGTTAAAATTATTTGTTCTGATGCTTCTTCGAGTTGTAATGAATATTGGAATCTAAATGTTATACTTAATTTTAATAATGCTAATGTATCAGGAAGTTGTAATACATTTTTAACAATAAAGGCTTTTAATACATTATGCACGAATGAACCGATTCAGAATATTGGTAATTCTATTAGTTATAATGTAGTTAATAATTCGACACAAAATTATAATATATTAAAGAGTTCTAATATTTCAGTATCAATTAGTGAAAAAATAAATTGTAATGTTTGTGGTTTGTTGTTAATCGAATATAAAAAAGATAATGTGAAATATGGTAAAAAAGATATTGATAATTTTATAATGGATAAAAACATTACGATTGAAGTAATGTTTAATCAAGATGAAAAAACATTATCTCGATATGTACTACCATCGTATATGGGAGATATAATAGGTGCATCTTCAGGTATTTATTATTGCGGAGAAAAACTTAATTTAACAGCAGAAAGTAAAAACCCTGAACATTATGAATTTATACATTGGGAAGATGAAAAAGGTAATATAATTGGTAATAATGTTAATTTAAACATTACTGTTAATGATAAGATTTATGCTATTGCTATTTTTAAAGCAATATGCAAACATGAAGTAATTATATATGCACTACCATCGTATATGGGAGATATAATAGGTGCATCTTCAGGTATTTATAATTGTGGAGAAATACTTAATTTAACGGCAGTAAGTAAAGATCCCCAATATTATAAATTTATACATTGGGTAGATTCATCTGTTAATGGTAATATATTGGGTAACAATGTTAATTTAAACATTACTATTAATGATTATATGAATATTATTGCTATTTTTGAAGCAATATAATAAGGAAAATAAATATGGAAAATAATTCAAACATAATACAAATATGCAGTCCAGGAAAATACACAGATGATGGTTTAAATGATGTTTTCATTTACATTGATCCTTGTGCTTGTGATACGGGTGAATGTGATTGTGATTGCGGCTTAATACCGATTTTAGATGTTATAATAAATGGCGAATCACGAGGACCAATTAGTAGTTATCATTATGAAGCACAAACGCCATGTGAACCTACTGATATTGAAGTTATATTTGGGGAATGTCCTAAATATTGCATCAAATTTTGTTGTGGTGCTGACCCTGATGCAGGTGTAAGTGGAAGACATGAAGTATGTTTTCCTCATGAACCAAGCGACCAAGAAATTATTGATGCAATAGCAGATGATGAAAATGGATGTGGTTTATGGCATTCTGCTACTGAAAAATGTTTGAAGTTTTGTGTAGAATGGACTTGCGAATATAGTTATGAATGTGAATTGGTAACAGGTGGGGTAATATGTAGTGGTAGTGGAACTATTGGTGAAAAAATATGTTATGATGAGATGCCAACTCAAGATGATGTAGATAATTATATAGCCAATAGAAAAAGTGAATTGATAGATGACATTATGGGAAATGATGGATGTAGTGGAATTTGTGAATTTGAAATTAATGATTGTAAAACTAAAATAACGGTTGAAACAGATGAACAAGTTCATTGTTGTGATGGCAGAGTTTTTGATTCGGTAGAAGAAGCAACTGCTGCAGGTTGTAAAAAGATACATATTCCTAATATTTATACTCATTATGAAATTAGCGAACTCGTTCCTATATCAAATATTGTAGAGTATTTTACAATAGATGAAAATCCGCCATATATTCAACTTCCAACTGATGGTTCAGAAAGTATTATTGTAAAATTAAGAGAAAGAGTGAAAATATGTCCAAATGGCGAGATATTACGTTGGGCGATAGATTGTGATGAAGATGAACCACCTTGTCCAGATGTTGATTATTGTGAAGTTATTGTTAATGTTCATGGTTGTCCTGGATGGAATAATATAGGTAATACTCAGGTTATTGCTGATAGTTTAAATGGAACAACAGTGCGTAATATTACGGTAATAGGTGGAAATACAAGCACATGGAATACATATATAGTAGAGCAAGGTTCAACTATTGCCATTAGTAGCATTAGTTCAAGAATTGCGAATAATTGTTGTTTGAAATCAATTACAATAAATGATGTAGATGTTCCGAGTGCTGATGAAATGACTTCATATATTGTCCCATCAAATGTTGAATGTCCGATAAGGATTGATGTTAAATTTGGTGCTTGTATTTTGCCATGTGTGACGCAAGCAGAAATAGATGAAATTACTAATAGAATAAGACCTAATATAGGTGTGCAACCATTAGATTCTACATCATTAATGGCAGATTACATTGCAGATATTTTATCAAATGCTTTAGCAGGTAGAATATTATCATTAACAATAGTGATAGAAGAAGACTGGAATAATTTATATGATGCTATATTGGATTTTCCACCTGATCCTCCTATGTATCCTGAACCTATACTTCAATGGTTTATAGATAATGGATTTGCTATACATGGTAATATAGATCCTAATATGATAATATTTAACGAATATGTTATAGGTATGATACAAAATTTATTTACAAATATTAATGATCCTCAATTAGATTTTGATAAAATTTTACCTAGTGCAAATATTATTAAAAAAGCGATAAGTGATCCAGAAAAATATAAAACAACATGGACTTGGGGGCATACAAAATATCAGGAAGAATTTGAAAATAGGTATCCTTGTGATCCTTTATTAGCAGTGTTTGCAACACTAAATACAATTTAGTAATTAGCAATAATTAAGATGAAAAAAGCAAGGTTTAATCCTTGCTTTTTTGTTTTAATTCACTTCATTTTTGTTCATCAAAATCCAATGCGTTCCCATATACAAAAATTGTAGAACTTGCATATTATTTGTGATGGATATTTCATTGTTTTCAATACTTTCATTTCGTGGCAACGGACAAATAATCGTGCCACCTATTGCTAATTTCACATCATAATTAGCATTTTCAGGAGTATGAACAATAACATAATAAATCTGTCCCGCTGAACTTTCTGATGGCAATCCTAAATCAAATTTATTTATATGATTGTTAGGATTGGGTTGAGTTGGTTTTTCATATCCTGTGAAACTTACATTTAGCACAGTTTCATTTCCAACAGGAATGCGTCTTGTCATCGTTGACATATTTATTTCAGATTGATTTACAAGTGAATCCCATGCATTTCCATTGTAAATTCTTCTTCCCAAAACAACTTTACCATTTAGATGGATTGCTCCATTTAAAGTATGATTTGAAGATGAATTACCTAATGATGTATCTCCATTAGTTGTTGAAAGAGATGTTAATCCATTCTTGCTATTTGTGATTTCGACCTGCGATGTTCCTGTAATTGGTCCATTAGTTCTTATGCCACCTGTCGCTCTTATAACGCCATTTGTTATAATTGTTTCGGCATCTGTTTGAGTATTATTTGTGTTATTAACAACTATTTTGATAATGTTATTAATTTCATTATTTGAAATATTATTTAATACATTGTTGATAGCATTATTTGTTATTTCAAAATTAGAGTTTATCACTTTTCTACTTGAAGGCAAACTCATTTGTGCAGGAATTTCATTTAATTTTATAGTTTCCATATTTTAAAATTTATTGTCCAAAAAATAATTATTTTCTTGTTTAACTTGTTCATCTAAAGAAAGTTTTTGAGGTTCTACTTTTATAATTTGATTTTCATTATTTTCAACTTCATCTTTAAAGTTTCCTTGACTTAAATATTCGGCAGTGCTTTTTAATAAAAACAAAGAAATTAATGGCAAAATTGCTCCACTACTTATTGAAACTATTATCGCACCATCATCCACACCGAACCCAAACCACTCAAATATCTCTCCAATCGTCATCATCCATTCTGGATTCTCAACCACCTTATAATGTATATAGTTAAAAACATAATATATGTTCCCCAAAATTTGAACCAAAGTGATTGCAATAAAGACACTCCAAACAAAATTTTTATTAATTTTTTTGAGAACCGTTAATGCAAGAAAACTTGATACTGCCCCGATTTCAAAAGTGATTCCTAAAATTAACGCTAAAATAAAAGAATGTCCGATTTGAAAATAACCTACAAGATGATAAGTTGAAATTATTGAACTTAAAATTGGAACACTGATGAAAAGAATTGTGATTAAAATTCTTGCTTTGTTCTTATCTACTTTTTGATTTTGGTCTAAATTATTTATAATATTTGCCATATACTATATAGTGTATTGAATAATAAAAAATATAACTATGGATTTATCACAATTATCGCAAGATGAAATGGCATTTTTAAACACGACTGGGATGTCAGTGTTTAATATTTTATCCAACTATTTAAAAAGTCCAACTCCGATTATTAATGAACAATTATCAATTAGAGAGTTGAAAAACTTTGTTAATATTCATGTAATGGCTTTGTTTAATGACATCAAAGCAGAAGCATTAGTAGAATAATGATGGACTACAAAAAACAGATATTAAATCATCGTAGAATTATAGGAGTTTTAGGTGCATTATTACCTTTTTTGTGCTTGTTATTCGGAAGTTTTTATAATGAACATTCGGATTGGCATCGCACTATGAGTTCTACATATTACACATCTGCACAAGATTTTTTTGTAGGTGTTTTATTTGCTACGGGCATATTTTTGATGACTTATAGTGGTTATGATATAAGAGATAGAATCATAAATAAAATTAGTGGATTATCTGCATTAGGAGTTGCAATTTTTCCATGTAGTGCAACAAGTTTAATGTATGTCGGCACATTCCAATTAGATGTTAAAACATCATTCATATTTCATTGTATTTTTGCATCAATTTTTTTCATAACATTAGCAATTAACATCTTATGGTTATTTACAAAATCTAATGGCGAGCAAACAAAAAACAAGAAAATAAGAAACAAAATTTACAATTTTTGTGGTTATGGAATCATCTTCTTTTTAATAATGTTAGGCTTGTTTATGATATATCCTTTTTGGGAACATTTAGGATTTTTCAGTGAAACGATGATGCTATTATTATTTGCAACTGCATGGCTAATTAAAGGCGAAAGCATTTATAGAGATTAAAACCAAAATAAAACCGTATTTTTGTAAAAAAGTAAACAGATTTACATAAAATTTTATTAATTACACTATATACATTAGCGAGATAAAATTATGAGATAGATATTATGGATAGAAGGAAATTTTTATTAGAGCAATTATATGTAAAATCAAGATTTAATCAGGAATATTTAGATGAAGATGATTTTATATATGAAGGCATTATTGGTGCAGTTGCAGGTAAAACTGCAAAAGTAGGATTCACAGGTATGGCAAAAGATATGGCTAAAGATGCACTTAAAAACAGAGTATCTTCAGGCATCAAAAATACTAATGTTGGAAAAAATATCAGAAATAATTATCAAAATAAGAAAATGGGTGTTGTTAACAAGATGAGAAATATTAGTAGACAAATTGATAATGATGATACAGTGAACGCAGTAGCACCAATGATAGCAGATTTTATTCCATCAAAAGTGAAAAAATAATTACATTACAAAAATGCGATGGATAATCCATTAGATCCCATATCAAAAACGCAACTTTTAAAACGTCTATCAAGATTTAAAGACAATGATGTAACGATGAATACACGTGCCGCAAGGTGATTCTTCAATTATTCCATATTATAGAATTTATTTTTTCTTTCGGCGTTTTATTACCTTGCTGCAATATAGAATATTTGAAGAGATGGTAGATATGCACAAGCATATAAGAAAATTAGGCAAGATGGCTGCCATCACCTCAATAATGATATTTCCTATGCTATTGTCAAATTTATGGATTACATTAGCACTTTTGTCATTTAAAAAAGTATTAAGTAATACCTTTATAACTGAAGTATCTATGGAAATGATAGAAAAAACTGCTAAACC
>Ga0099364_10012542_pt1 | contig 11417 bp, 5 predicted proteins | sample TergutTh196P3_FD_73070 | JGI IMG/M metagenome (GOLD analysis project Ga0099364, IMG submission 73070) | Microcerotermes parvus P3 segment gut microbial communities from Pointe-Noire, Republic of the Congo - Th196 P3 | ecosystem: Host-associated > Arthropoda: Insects > Digestive system > Gut ...
CATGTCCGTTTCCGTTCAGGGCGTGGGGATGATACTGGACGTGGGCGGCGTCGTCAATGTCTATCATGATGTAAACGGGAAGATATCGGATATACTGGTTCAGTCCGGAACACGCGTTCGCAACGGCGACGTCGTCGCGACGCTGGTGCTGCCGAATATGGCGAATGACATCATCAAGGCGCGCCAGGACGTCGCGAGGTCGGCGAATCAGAATCAGGTGGAGGCCAGCGTATCCGTTTTCGACTCCCTCATGAACATCTGGTATCACTCCTTCAACGTGATCAGCACATTCGACGGCATCGTGAAGGACGTACAGGTCAACGTGGGGGACGTGGTGACCGCAGGCTCCACAAGCATATGCAGCATAAGGCTGGATCAGCACACGGACGACGTCATGGTCATGATGTACGTGCCAGCCGAATCCGGAAAGAAAATAGAACCGGGCATGGTGGCGCAACTCGTGCCGAGCGGAGCCGAGCAGAAGGAAGACGGCAGCCTCATGGGAGTGGTCATGGGAGTTTCCCTCTACCCCATGACCAGCAGCGGCATCATGAAAACGCTTGGAAATTCCGACGTGGTGAACTGGATACTGCAAAAAATGGGCGGCGCCGTCATGGAGGTCAAGATCGACCTCGTGAAGGACCCGGTATCTCCCTCCGGTTACCTCTGGACCTCGACCGTGGGAAACCACAAACCGCTCTCGGTCGGCACGATATGTACGGGCAGCATCATCACGGACCGCCAGCCTCCGCTCTCCAGGGTATTCAAAAGACTCAGCCAATGGATGAGGAACGCCTGACGTGTTCGGAAGTTCCGTAAAAAAAACGCCCTTATTCCTCCAAATGGAGGCCGTCGAGTGCGGCGCTGCGTCTTTGGGCATCATTCTGTCTTATTACGGATTGTTACGTCCGCTGGAAGAGCTCAGGCTGCAATGCGGCGTAAGCCGCGACGGCAGCAACGCGCGCTCCATTGTCGAGGCGGCGCGTCATTACAAAATGGAAACGCGCGGCTTCCGATGCAAGATCGAAGACCTGACGAAACATCGTATGCCCCTTATCATTCACTGGAATTTCAATCATTTTCTGGTGCTAGAAGGAATAAAGGGCGGGTATGCCTATCTCAACGATCCCGGCTCCGGCCACAGGAAAGTGCCGATGGACGAGTTTAAAAATTCTTTCACCGGGGTCACGTTAAGTCTAACACCGGGCAAGGATTTTCAAAAGGGAGGCAAAAAATACAGCGTGACCGCCGACGTGGCGCGCAGGCTGATGACCGAGAAATCCGCCTTCTTTTTAATTTTGGCCGTCGGCCTTTTGATGATCGTCCCCGGGCTGGCCCAGCCCGTTTTCAACCAGGTTTTCATCGACGAAGTTCTGTCCTTTATTCACCGGGATTGGCTCTTTAACCTGCTTCTGGCCATGGGAGCGGTCTGCTGCCTGGACGTGGCGCTCAGTTTTCTGAGGGCGTGGCTCCTGGTCAAATGGCAAACAAAACTGACCATCGCCGGATCGAGTTCTTTTTTCATGCACATCATGCGCCTGCCAGTCGCGTTTTTTCAGCAGCGCTACAGCGGCGAAATCGCAATGCGCGTCGGATTCAACGAGCAGGTTGCAAACGTCCTGACCGGCGAAGCCGCCACGGCGCTTCTCGATCTCATTGTGGCGGTGTTTTACCTTTTTCTCCTGTTTCAGTACAGCGCGCGGCTCACGTTGGTCGGAGCGGGGATCAGCCTGGCGAACCTCGCCCTGATGTACTCCATGAGAAAACCTCTGCTGGAAATATCCATGAAAGTGCAACAGGACTCCGGCAAGGCGATGGGAACTGCCGTCGGCGGCATTCAGCTCATCGAAACCCTAAAGGCAAACGGCAACGAGGCCGATTTTTTTTCAAAATGGGCCGGACAGAACGCGAAATACACCCAGGGGCTTCTGGAGATGGGGCTCACATCCCAGGTGGTCGTCGTCGGCCCGGCGCTTCTGAACGTGATCAACACGGCTCTCATCATGATCATCGGCGGTTTTCAGATCATGGACGGCGTGATGAGCGCCGGTATCTTCATGGCTTTTCGCAGTCTTATGGACAGCTTCCAAGCTCCCCTCGGAAAGCTCATGAACCTCGGCAATTCGCTGCGGCAGACCGAAATGCAGATGAAGCGCCTGGACGACGTTTTGCGCTACGATATCGACCCGGTGTTTTACCCGGCCGATCCTCCTAAGCCGATCAAAAGGAAAAAACTGACCGGCCTTGTGGAAATGCGGGATGTGGCGTTCGGCTACAGTCCTCTCAAAGAGCCGCTTATCGAGAATTTCAACCTGACCCTCGAACCCGGAAAGTGGGTTGCCCTGATCGGCGGCAGCGGCAGCGGCAAATCGACGGTGGCGCATATTGTAAGCGGCCTCTATAGAGAATGGAGGGGACAGATCCTGTTCGACGGCATGGAGCGGACAGAGATACCGGGCGATGTGATCGTAAATTCGATAGCGGCCGTGGATCAGGAAACGTACCTGTTTTCGGGAACCGTAAAGGATAATCTGTCGCTTTTCAACTCGTCCATACCCCGGACCGACATTGTGGCGGCGGCGGTTGACGCCGCCATACACGACGACATAACGAGGCTGGAGGGCGGCTATGACCACATAACCAGGGAAGGCGGCGCAAATTTCAGCGGAGGCCAGAGGCAAAGGCTCGAAATAGCCAGAGCGCTTGCCTGCAACCCGTCGATCCTGATCTTCGACGAAGCCACAAGCGCTCTTGATCCTATCACGGAGGAAACCATCATAACCAACATAAGGCGCAGGGGATGCGCGTGCCTAATGGCGGCGCACAGGCTGTCCGCGTTCCGCGACTGCGACGAGATAATCGTCATGGAATACGGAAAGGTCGTGCAGCGGGGAACCCATAAAGAAATGCTCGCGGCCGGCGGCCTCTATCGGGAACTCGTGGCGCAGCAGTCGAGCGAGGACGAAATAGACGCGGGTGAAAATCCGTGATCACTATCGAACAGAGCCGATACCTCTCGATACCGTCAGGCGAAGCCAGGGCTTTTATCGTGAGCGGCGGAAGCGTGGAGATTTACGCCTGCACTCCCAAGGGAACGGATGACTACCATAAATTATTCCTCACGCAGCTCGGAGAGGGAGAGTGCTTTTTCTCTCCGGTGGAGATGCTCTCGCCTCTTGAGTTCCAGGTTTTTGCGCGCGCGGACAGCAAGATAAACGAAAGGGACATTCGGAAACTTCCGCGCCGTAAACTGGAGGCGATGGCAACGGAGTGGTTCCACAAGCTCACCGGCCTTCAATTGATCCGGTACCTCATCGGCCTGGGGGACGAAACCACCTTGCAGAAGTGGGAATCGAAAACGATTTTCGTTTCGGATGAAGACGGGAAGCCGGTCGAAGACGTAATGGAAGTTTTCTCGTTCAACCTGGAGATATTGTGCATGTTGATCGAGTCCAGTTTCAGAAAAGCCTTGCAAAACGTGGACGTAAAAACACAGATGCGCGGCAGGCATAGAGAGAGGACCCTCGCGGCCGCGATGCGAAATCTTCTGTTCACGGAGTATGATTTCATCGGCGTTGAAGAATCCCCCGGCGGCATGGATGACCCCGTCAAGTTGGCGGTTTGCGCCGCGGCGAAATTTTTGGGAATGGACACCGCAAACATATCCCTCCCGGCGGACGTGGCGGCAAATACGGACCCGGTCACGAAAATGAGGCGGCTCATAAAAAAAGCGAATATGCAGGTTCGATTTGTATCGCTTCCCAAGGACTGGCACAAAAACGACCATGGCACGTTTCTTGGGTATTACGGAGAGGACGGGGAGATGGTCGCTTTGCTGCCGAACGGCAGCGACAAGTACGTCCTGGTGGGCGAAAATCATCCGTCCGGGATTCCCGTGGGCGATGAAATCGCCTCAAAAATAAGCGGCGACGCGTTCATGTGTTACGCGGGCCTCCCTCCAAGAAAACTTGCCAGCGGCGACATGTTCAGGTTTATGCTTCGCCATACCTCAAAACACGACTGGACGATGGTCTGGCTCGTGAGCTTCATAGCGGGCTTGCTGCCCATATTGATGCCGCTCATAACCGAGAGCATATTCCGGGACATCATACCGATCAACGATCGCAAGGCGCTCGGCACCGTCACGCAGGTTATGCTGATCTCCGGCCTGACCACGACGATCGTGGGGTTTGTCAGGTCGATCTCCTTCCTGCGCATCAAAAGCCACGTGAGCATCGCCTTCGAGTCCGCCATGTGGTCGCGGCTCTTGAGCCTTCCCGCGAGGTTTTTCAGAGATTACGACGCGGGAAACCTGGTCGGTAGGATGCAGGGGGTGTCCACGCTAATGGAACTCCTGGGCGAAAATACCCTCTCTGTCGTGTTCAACACGATTTTTTCATTCTGGAGCCTGATTTTGATGTTTTACTACAGCGTCAAACTCACGATGATAGCCACGGTGGTCTGGGTCGTTTACCTTCTAATAAATGCATTTTTTTACAGGAACACCTTATTCGCCCAGCGCAAAATGACGGAGGCCTCCAACAAGGCGTCGGCCCGGATCCTCCAGTTGCTGAACGGACTGAAAAAGTTCAGGCTCCAGGGCGGGGAGTCTTCCGCGTTTCATCTCTGGTCGCAAACGTTCGGCGAGCAGTGGAAGTGGAGCCTGAAAACACGCTGGTACGCGAACTATACTTCCTTCCTCAACGTGATGATGCCCGCCGTTCTCTCCATGATCCTGTATTATTTCACGATTGACATCGTGGAAGCCGGTTTGAACGACGTCAGGCCCGCGATGGATTCCGTGAAATTCATGGGATTTATGACGGCGTTCGGCGGTTTCAACGCGGTTCTCGTGTCTTTCGTGCCGCTTGCGGCGACTTTGTTCTCCGCCAAACCCTTTATCGAAAACATTATGCCGATCCTGGAAACGGAACCAGAGGTCACTGATGATAAAATCGACGCGGGCAAGCTGTCCGGGGAAGTGGAGATAAAGAACCTGCACTTCGCCTACTCGCCGGATTCACCGATGGTCTTGAACGGGATATCTGCTCGCTTCAAAGCCGGGGAGTCCGTGGCAATCGTCGGGCCCTCGGGCTGTGGAAAGTCCACGCTGGTCCGTATCCTGCTGGGTTTCGAGAAGCCGACGCAAGGGGTGGTCTTCTTTGACGGGCAGGATTTTTCGACGCTCAACGCCGCGTCGGTCCGCTCGCAGATGGGGGTCGTTCTTCAAAACGGGCAGATCATGCCGGGGGATATTTTCAGCAACATCGTGGGCAGCGCGCCGCTCACTCAGGACGACGCGTGGGAAGCCGCTAGAATGGTGGGGCTCGAAAAAGACGTCAGGAACATGCCGATGGGAATGGACACGGTGATCAGCGAAGGCGCCGGCAACATCTCCGGCGGGCAGAGGCAGAGGATACTGCTTGCGCGAAGCATCGTGAACAGGCCGAAAATCGTGATACTGGACGAAGCCACAAGCGCCCTCGACAACATTACACAGGCCATTGTGACCGAGAGCATGAAAAAACTGAAAGCCACGCGTATCGTCGTGGCGCACAGGCTGTCCACCATCAGGGACGCGGACAGGATATACGTTTTACAGGACGGCTGCGTGGCCGAGGAGGGTAATTACGAAGAACTCATAAAAGCCGACGGCCTGTTCGCCAAACTCGCGAAAAGACAACTGGCGTGACGCGACACGCGTAATTGGTTACCTTTGCCGCAGAATATCGGCAAAACTGCCGATCATATACAGCGGGATGGAGTACAGCCCGTCTTTTACCCCGTATTTTTTCAGCGATGTGCGCACGGCATACGCCGGATTATATTCGTCAATGTAAACCAATAAACTTTTGGACTTTGTATGAATGTTAGCTTTAACTTCTATAGGAACGGCTTCGTTTTCAAATTGCAGCAAAAAATCAACTTCAGCGGCGCCTTTTTCCCGCGTCCAATAAAATAACGGGCAAATTTCCGACGTCTGTAACTCTTGGCATACAAACTGTTCGGTCAAAGCTCCCTTAAATTCGCCGAACACGTTGCGGTCCGGTTCGACTAAACTCTTTATGTCAAGCCCGGACTTCGCGCCCAGCAGGCCGATGTCCAGCATATACAGCTTGAACGCGTCCCGGTCGGTGTTGCGCGCAAGCGGTAGCGCCGGATCAGTCGTCATGGATACTTTATACACAAGGCGAGTTTCAAACAGCCAGTTCATCGCGTCTTCGAACGCATAAGCGCGGGCCCCCGGCTTCATATCCTTGTATATAAACTTCTTCTTTTCTCTGGCCAGGTGAGTCGGAATCGAGTTCCATATCATTCTAACCTTGGAGATGTCCACCGGGTTGATATGCTTTGAAAAATCGGCGCTGTAGTCGGCAAGGATCGCGTTCTGCAAAGCGCTTATTTCGGCTAAATTTCCGCGGCTCACATAAGAGTCGACCACCTTGGGCATTCCGCCGATATAAAAATACATTTTCAGCAGATTCTCGTAGTCGGCGGCAAGACTGTTTATCAGAGGAAAGTCCCTTTGTTTTATAGCATTTACAAACGCGCCTTTGCCCATCGCTTCAAGAAATTCGCAGAACGTCATTGGATAAAGCGTCAGGCGGTCAACCTTACCCACGGGAAAACCGCCGTGGGTCGCAACGCCAAGAAAACTCCCGGCGGCGACAATGTGGTAACGCGGCGCGTTTTCATAGAAGTATTTCAGAGAATTAAGCGCCCTGTCCGATTCTTGTATTTCGTCGAAAATGATTAAAGTGCGGCCGGGCTCAATGTCGGTATCCAGCGCAACACTCAGCGTCCTGATAATGCGATGAGGATCCAAATCCTGATCGAAGTATCCGGAAAGGCGCGGCTTGTCGTCGAAATTAAGATATAAGACGTTATGATATTCGCGGCGGCCGAACTCTTTAATAAGCCAGGTTTTGCCAACCTGCCGGGCGCCATGCAGCAACAACGGTTTGCGGTCCGGCGAGTCTTTCCATTTGATCAGTGAAGCGTAAAGGTTTCTATTCATACGGCCAATTATAGTAGAACAATCTACATTATTCAATGGAAAAATGTAGATACATCGACATTATTCGGCCTTGGCTGACACGTCGGTGTCAGCCAGCTCCACGAATGCAAACCTAAGAGGTAACTCTTGGATACCCTGCATATAACATTAAGTTGTTAAGATCTCCTCAATTATTAAAGGCGATTAACAGCTAATGGACGCCGCTGCCTCAATGCGCGGCGTTGGAATCGGAATAAAATGACGAGGTGTATTTTAATATGAATGACTGCTGTAACGCCGACAAGGATTTTTCAGCAAGGGAAATCGAACAGGCCGCTCAGTTAAAACGTTTCAGCGAATGGCTGCAAGCCGACGGCGAGCTGCGGGCAAGGCTCGGCGGCGACGAGGGGCTTACTTCGGAGCAGGAAGAATGGCTCGGAAAAATCGGCGTCAGCCTTGACTTGAACGATATGTCTTTTTTGTGGAAACACCCTTTGGAAACAAACGCCTACATTGCGCTTGCCGTCAAAGGACGGGAAGAAGAATTTGAAGGCGAAGTAAAAGAAATTGTGGACAAGTACCCCCTGCTGAAACTATGGGGGGAATACTCGAAAAGCCGCTGCTGTCTAGCCGAATTTTTGGAGCAATGGGCTAAAGTGGAGTCCCTCCATGAAAAATTCAACGCGTGGCGCAAACGGCGCATCGCCGCCGCCAAGAGCGAGCTGGGGTTTTTCGGTATGCGAATCGGCCATCCTGTTTTTTCTTATGAGCTCAACGACGGTTGCAGCGTGGGGTGCTGGTTTTGCTCTTTCGCCACTCACAAACTCTCGGGTACTTTGGATTACCCCAAACATCGCGGCGAGGTATTGAGCATCGTCAGGCAATGCGGCGAAATTTTCGGCAAAGAAATGGCCATGATGTCGCTCCCCTATTATCGCACCGAACCGTATGACAACCCGCATTATATTGATTTTATCAAAGACTTCGAAAAAGAAACAGGCTCGGTGCTATGCACTTCCACGGCGGTTTGCCATGACTTCGAATGGGTAAAAAACCTTTTGGACTACTATCAAAACAGGGAGGACGGCCGCGTCTATTACTGGCCGCGCCTGAGCATTCTGACGCTGGATGTTTTGCGTAAAATCCATGCGGCTTTTACGCCCATGGAAACTAAGGACATAGAACTTTTAATCCAGGTAAGAGATAATACCCGGCCTAAAGTAACCGGCGGGCGTATTTTAAAGGAACAGGCGGGGCTCAGGGAAGTGGAGGACCTTTCAAGCGACGACCGGGTCGCTTTGGCGGCGGCCGTCCCGCAAGGCACAATAGCCTGCGTCAGCGGTTTCAATATCAACCTGGCCACGCGCACAATAATGATTTTCAGCCCATGCTACACCAGCAACAAATGGCCGCATGGCTTTAGAGTATACGGGGAAGCCTCCTATAATGACGAAAACGACTTTCCTGAGGTTATAAAAGACCTTGCGGAACGCTGTATGTTTTTGTCGCCGCCCAAAGACAAAACGCTCAAATTCAGGGACGATATAGTCTTCCGCCCCACGGAGGAAGGGTTTGACCTGGCGACCGCCCAGCAGCTTCACCATTTTAAAGGGAAAAACAAATGCGGGCCGCTTGGGCAATTGATTGCCGAAGGCTCCCATACTTACGCCCAAATATCGGAAATTTTGCGGAAAGATCACAAGGTCAACCCTATTATACTGCGCGCGGCAGTGCAGCAACTTTTTGACGACGGTTTCATTGACGAAATTTACAAAGAAAATTAAGATATTTCATTATGAGCGGCCATCAAAATTTTTTTTCAAAATTTTCCGAAGACGAGCTCGAATACCTGGCGCAAATAAAGCGTTTTTTTGAGCGGCTGCAATGCGACGGCAAACTTATTGAAGCCGTCAACCAAAATATTCTCCCGCCTGAAAAGACGGCGCGTTTAAAAGAAACCGGCGTCATGTTCGACCTGTCCGAATTGCCGCTGAGCATTGAAAACCAGCAAAACATGATGCTGTATCTCCTGGCCGCCTCCAGAGATTTGGAAGATGAACTTGACGATGAAGTAAAACAATTTGCGGGCGGGTATCCTCTTTTGAAATTGTGGGGAAAATATCTCGCGCTTCTTTATCAGAAACGCAACGGCGACAAAAAAGAGCCGGAGGCGTCTTTAAACGCAAAGTTCGACGCGTGGCGCAAAAGGCGCATAGCCGCCGTCAGGAGCGAACTGGGTTATTTCGGCGCGTTAATTGATCACCCCGCTTTTGCCTACGAACTCAGCGAAGGTTGCAGCATGGGATGCTGGTTTTGTTCGTTTGCGCCTCCAAAGCTCTCCTCGGTGTTCGACTATAACGCCGGGCGCGATGACGCGCTGCGCGTTGTGGGTCACTGCATCGATATTTTCGGCAAAAAAACCGCGGGCAGCGCACTGCCTTACTATCGCACCGAACCATACGACAATCCAAACTATGTAAATTTTTTGCGGGATTTTGAAAAATTAACAGACGAAGTTCTCTGCACTTCCACCGCCGTTTGCGGCGATATAGGCTGGCTTCGCGAACTGATGGGATATTACCGGCGCGGGGACGAGAGATATCATTGGCCGCGTCTGAGCATTTTGTCGCTGGAAATGATGAATAAAGTCCACGACGCGTTTACGCCCCGGGAACTTTTGGAGATAGAGCTTTTAGTCCAGGTAAAAGATCATTACCGGCCCAAGGTAACAGGCGGGCGTATTTTGGAAGAACACGCCGGATTGCGGGATAGGGAGGATTTCTCCGACAAAAACTGCATCGGCCTGGTTCCGCAGGGCAGCATCGCCTGCGTCAGCGGCTTTAACATCAACCTTGTCACCCGCGCCGTCATGCTTTTCAGCCCCTGCTATGCCGGCAATAAATGGCCTTACGGATACAGGGTGTTTGCCGAGAAAAACTACAGGGACGCGGAGCATTTCCCCGTTGTCATAAACGAACTTATCGACATGTGTATGCCCCTTTCGCCGCCTCCTGGAAAACTTGTAAAATTCCGCGACGATATTGTTTTCCGCCCGACGGAAAAAGGTTTTGATCTCGCGACTCCCAACCAGCTTCATCACTTCAAGGGTAAGGACAAATGCGGACCGCTGGGCGAATTGATCAGCTCCGGCGAATATACCTACGAGAAACTTGTCGGAGAATTAACTCTTAAACACAAGGCCAACCCTATTATTTTGAGGACGGTAGCGCAGCAGTTGTTTAACGACGGCTTTTTGGATGAAGTTTGTGTTGGGGCGGCGGCTAGTGACTAAACTCCCGGCGGCCGGCAGGATTTTGTTCGCAAGCAGGATCGCTTTCGCCTTTTTGCTCGCGGCGGCGCTCGTCTTTTTTTTCCTGTTTGGAGATGATTTCCTGAGTTTGGGGCGCTTGGGCTCCGTCGAAATCAACTCCCCGGCGCTCGTCGCGAGGGACGCGCAGGGGAACATGTACATAGCGGATTCGGCGCGCAAAAGGGTGATCCGGGTGGGGACCGGGGGCAAAGCGGATTTTATGATGACGCCCGAGAGTCATCATTTTTCCCAGGTATACGGCCTGGCTGTGGATGACGCCGGCGACATATTCGTACTCAACACGATCCGCGACGACAGAAACAATCGCGTAATATCCGAGATTGTGCAAAGGCATCAGCCCGACGGCCGCTTTCTGGAAGAGATTTTCAGGATGGATCATGAAACCCCGACTTCCAACCGGCGCATAGCCGGGCTTGTCCGAAACGCCGAGGGCGGCGTCGCGTTTGTCACGCTTGAAGACGAGCGCATCAAGCTTCACTCCCATACCTTGAGTGAAAAAACCGAAACGGCCTACGATTTTCCAATGGCGACGAAAATGTTCAACTCTTTCGACGTCGGCGGCGGGCTCGTTCTTTTCACGACCAGGCACGGAGAGATATACAAAGCGGATGACAGCGGGCTTGAACGAATTTTCGCGTCCGATGCCTCCACGCCTTGGGATGTAGCGGTCGGGGATGACGGAGTTTTTTATTTCACGGATCTGAAGCGCCGGGGCGTATATTCTCTTATGCCGAACGGAGAAACCGAGGCCGTTTACGGCGATCCGGACACAATATACTATCGCGTTTCCGCCAAAGGCGGCCTCGCGGCGATAAGCGAGTATCTCGTCATTGATCTTGACGCCCCGGAGAATCCGGTTTTCGAGGAATTTGGCGCGTCCGGCTGGATTTTAGCCATGCGCCTATTGTCCTGGTTTGCGGCTTTAACCCTTTTGGCAGGCTGTATCTGGGGCATATTCCTCCTGGCGCGCTTCCTGCTAAAGAAAAACGACTTTGTAATCAAATTCAGCGCCGCCTTCATCGTGGGAGTCCTGTTCGTCACAGTGGTATTTTGCCTGATTGTGACGCAGGACATCACTAACAGAATGAC
>Ga0099364_10012543_pt1 | contig 11417 bp, 1 predicted proteins | sample TergutTh196P3_FD_73070 | JGI IMG/M metagenome (GOLD analysis project Ga0099364, IMG submission 73070) | Microcerotermes parvus P3 segment gut microbial communities from Pointe-Noire, Republic of the Congo - Th196 P3 | ecosystem: Host-associated > Arthropoda: Insects > Digestive system > Gut ...
CCTTTGTTTACTTGGGGCAACTGGCCAAAGGCAGCCTGTCGTATACGGACACCCAGGTTGATGTGGCAAGGGTTTACGCTTACCGGATAGAGGCTCATGACATGGCCGGCAATTTTGCGGCTTCGCATAGCGCGTTCTTCGCCCCGGTCAATGATGACCTAAGCCCACCGGAGGCATTCATCTTCGCCCCGGATCAGGGGGAAGTGGGCTTCCCCATGAGCTTTGACGGATCCTATTCACGAGACAATGTGGGTGTGCATACTTGGCGCTGGGACTTTGGCGATGGCGAAACCTCGGATAAAGCCCTTGCCCAGCATACCTATCTCGCTGCCGGTACATACACCCTACGCCTTACGGTAGCGGATTTTGCGGGCAACACGGACAGCACGGAGATGGAAGTGCGGGTTTTCGCCGAGGGCAGCTTCGGCTATGCCCGGGTGCAGGTGCTGGATGAGTTGGGGGCGCCCATCAGCAATGCCGGCGTATATATCGATTTGGGGCAGCCGGGCCAAGAGATCATCTACACCGGAGCGGACGGGGTAGCCACATACAAACGCCTGCCCGGTTCCTATGTGGTGGGGATATACAAAAGCGGCTATTTGCCGGCGAAGCAAAGTTTGACGCTACAGGAAGGCTTCATGCTGGAACAGCGCTTCCATTTGGTCGAATCCGAGATTGTTGTCGGGGAGCTCACTTGGCGCAGGATGGCGCTGGATGAAATCAAGGCAGCCGGCATCGATGTGTATGCCCCGGAAAACCAAAACCTGTTCACCTTCACGATCCAACTCACCTATCAAGGGGTACCGGTGGAAAAAACGGGGTTGAGCAGCAGCTGGGGCTTTGACGAAGAGGAGGACAGCGACTGGCAGGACTTCATGGATGGGAATGGCCAGCCGAGGCAGTTCTCCGTCTGGGCGATGCCCGTCTCCAATGCCGCTAAGCCCGATGAACCGGAAAAACCGATCATCTTCATCCTGGATATCCCGGGGGAGGCTTCTTGGCTCAAGGAGTTCTTTGAAGTGAAGCTGACCATCATCAATTTAGCTGACGCGGAATTCCGCTTGGAGGAATGTGTAGCCACCCTTAATTTTGAGGAGGGGCTGACGCTGATGAAAGGGACGACCTACGGCGCGGGCGACCCCAAGGTGGACATGGGGACGATACAGGGCGGCGAGACAAAGGAGGTATTCTGGATCCTGCGAGGGGACGAGGACGGGGACTATGCGCTCTCAGCAGATTTCAGCGGGATTCTGGCAGAGTTCAACGAGCTGATCAGGGCGCGTTTTGAGGCGAAGCACCCCATCCATGTGGATTTGACCCAAGGGTTGCGCCTGGATATCGTCGCGGAAGAAATGATCCTGGCCAACAAGGACAGCGCCATACAAGTGGGCTTGACCAATACCGGGGAAAACGACGTCTATCTGCCCAATGTGCGGCTGTTGAAGGGGATATTTGACGTAAGCTTCAAAACAGACTGGTATGGCGCTTATCTGCCCAATGACGAGATATCCAGAGAAACCCTCAGCCCGGGGGATTCGATATGGTGGATCTATACCCTGCCATTGGTGTATGACGAGGAAGGCAATATGGAGGAGGTGGGCGGCTTCAACGAGTTCGTCGTGCCTAAGGAAATGCGCTTCATGGACGCCATGCTGATCGATGCAGCGCTCAAGGCCACCGGCGGCAATGTAAAGAGCATGCCTTATCGCTTTGCCACCGTTCCCTTTCTGGGCGTCAACGGCGTCGCCCTCGCGGTATACAATCACGAAACTGGCGCCAGGCTGGACAGACTGTATTTTGAACCGGAAGAAGAGGATGCCTCTATCCGTATCCCGGCTATCCGGATCGAAGGGACGAGGCTGGGCGCCTACATGCCCGGCGAGCCAATGGCTGGGGCGGAAATCTGGATCACAGGAGGCGGTCAGCCCCAGCACATGGTGAACCTGAATAGCGATGGCGTGTATGTCTTGCCTGCGCATACGGTGACCTTGGGCGCGGGGAGGAATTCGTACACCATACAGATAGACTCTAGGCGGGGCTATCAGGTAGCCATCCCTGTAGACGTGGCAGAACCGCCAGGCAACCTATGCTTCAGCGGTACGGTGATGAGCGCCGCAGAGGGCCGGCCCATCGAAGGCGCATCTATCGCCCTGCTGCAAAACGGCGTAAGGCTGGACCAGAAGGTGACAAGCCAGTCCGGGCAGTTCTCATTCGATAGGCTCTATCCGGGCGTATACACGGTGGAGATCAGGGCGAACGGCTACTGTGCATGGGTCGAGACGCTGGCTATCCAAGAGGATGTGTATAAAGAGTTCTACCTGACCAGGGTAGCGAACTACGAATCTGATTTTATCGAATACATCGTCGTCGGGCCGGAGGCAGACGACTATATCGGGATATGGACGCAAACAGACTTGTGGAATATCCGCCATAACCTTTCCGGACACTACAAGCTGATGCAAAATATCGAATTGACCGGCGAGTGGCAGCCGATCGGCACCTTATCGAAACCCTTTACCGGTATTTTTGAAGGTCAGGGTTTCACGATTAGCAATCTGACTATCACATCTTTGTCCTTCCCTCATAACGAAGCCGGTTTGTTTGGCGCCATCCATGAGGCCGTGATACGGAATCTGGGGATGAAGGATACCTATATCAGCTTCAATTCCCGCATCAGAAGCGGGATACCCGTGTTCTCGATCCTAAGCATGATCCCGTCTTTTGCCTACGCCTTCATCGATGTAGGCGCCATCATAGAGATGGAAAAGCAAGTACACGAGCTCATGGATTTCATCGACCGGCTGACGAAAGACAAAGTGGATTTGTACGCCGGCGCCATCAGCGCCCGCAGCAGCTATTCGGAAATTTATAATTGTTGGAATAGAGGCTATATCCGAGCAACCACCGGTTCTTCCGATGCGGAGCGGACACTGTCCTACACCGGGGGTATCACGGGTTATGTGATAGGCGGCAGTATCGGCAGTAGCTACAATGAGGCGGAAGTCCGGGCCGCTTCCGGCGGCACGATAGAACCGGGTTATGCCTCAGACGCCTGCTCGGGCGGCGTCGCGGGCGTGGCTCTGGGGGCGGCGATATCGAAATGCTACAATACAGGCGTCATCTATGCGGCTGCCATTACTACAGACGACCATCTGGCTAGCGCAGGGGCCGGGGGCATCGCGGGCTGGACGATTGCGAGCAGGATAGGCAATTGTTATAACTTAGGCTTTGTCCAAGCCTATACCAGCGAAAGCATCTCGCCCCATTTGGGACCACCCCCCCAAGTGGATAGCGACATTTACCAGTGCTATGCAGGCGGCATTGCCGGCTACAGCGGCAGCCTGATTGAGACCAGCTATAATGCAGGCCAGGTCCTCTCCCGGAGGACAGCCAGCACCGGCACTGTGGCGGGCATAGCCAAAGCCTACGCAGGCGGCATCAGCGGCAAAGGCGATATGGCCAATCAGTGCGTCAGCATTTCCACAAGCATAAGTGCAGAGAACCGGATCCCCGGTGATTACGGCGGTGCGGAGGCTAGGGTGATAGGCGCTCCGGCGGGCGAAGGCAGCAGGAATTATTATGTGGAAGAAGGCTTTGCCTCATGGATGCCGGAACCTGGGGCTGTGGCAATCCGCGCCGAGAGGGCAAAGGAGACCGAGACTTATCGGTCTGACCTGCGCTGGAATTTCCAGAGGTTCTGGGCGCGCTACGATGGCATCAATTACGGCTATCCCTGCTTCACAAGATTGAACTATGATCTCTTTGTCCCGGTCACGGACATCCTTGCTTTATTCACGGAAATCGAAGTCGGCTATCCTTTCGATCTCCATGGGGCGGTGTTCCCTGCGAACGCGAGCCACCAGGACGTGGTGTGGAGCGTCAAGTATGCCGACGGAACAGATGCGGAGATTGTTGGCAACACGCTTTTTACACAAGACGCCGGGACAGTCGTTGTGACGGCAAGAGTGGCAAACGGCGCGGGGGCAGGCCAAGACTTTGCTAAGGACTTTAGCATTATCGTTCGAGGCACGGATTTCTACTTGATTGCCATGGATGCAGTGAACTATGAATTTTCTTCTGCAACAGTGGGGTATGGCGAACAGGGAGCGATCAGCATCAAGGTATCGAACGTGGGCGCCCTGCCGACGGGAGACTTGATGATCGAGCTTTCGGGACCCCATGTGGGCTGCTTCGTCTTGTCCACTGAGACCATAAGCAGCCTCGGCACAGCGGAAGGCGAACGCGAAGCGAGCTTCAGCGCCAAGCCCCACACCGGCTTGCCGGCAGGCTACTATTCGGCTATCATAACGGTGAGCGGCGACCACGATATCGCCGAACGTGCGTTCCTGCACTTTACGGTGAAGCCGGCAGGCGGCAGCAACGACTGGATTGGTGAGGGGGATGACGAGCAGAGCAGCCAGCCGGGGTCGGGCCAGCCGGGGCCGGGTCAGCCGGGTTCTGCACAAGGCGGCCCGCCAAGCGGAAGCGGCGCAGGGAGCGGAAGCGGCGCTGGGAGCGGATCCCTGGAGGCAGCCTCAGGACCTGGCCAGCCTACGACCTCCATCAGAGACGCGGCAGTACCGCTGGGTATGCCGGTTAGCTTCGCCCCCTTTATCGCCGGGTTTGAAGACGATACATTCCGTGGGAACAGCGTAATCACAAGGGAGCAGTTTATCGCCATTCTGCATAGACTGCAAAGGCCACAGGCGGCACAGGAAGGGGCGAATGACGATACTGCTTTGCAAGGCGGCGAAAACACCGCTACACAAGATGGTCGCGTCCTTGCCGGGCAAACGGCAGAAGGCGGAGCCGGCTTTGCGGCGCAGGAGCCCGCTTTCAAGGATGTCCTGCCCGGTAGATGGTCCTACGATGCCCTAGCTTGGGCTAAGGAAGCGGGCGTCATCGAAGCCGACGCCGAGGGCAATTTCAACCCATCAGCCCCGCTTACCCGTGCCGAGGTCGCCTTGACCCTAGTCAAGATCAATGGGCTGACCGAGCAGGCAGAGGACGCCTTCACGGATTTGGCAGGACATCCGGATCGCGCCGATATCCTGAAGGCTGTGCAGGCCGGATTATTTGGCGGCTATCCCGATGGGAGCTTTAAGCCGGATAGCCCGAGTACCAGAGCCGAAGTGGTGGCAGTTCTGATCCGCTACCTGCTGGGCGGTGAGCCGGGCGAGGAGCAGTGGCGGGGCATCGAGCTGTCCTTCAGCGACGTCGCCCCGAGTTATTGGGCATACAGGTATATCGCGCTGGCTACCAAAGGACGCTGAGGCGGTTTCGCCCTAATCCCGTTTCTGATAGAATCCTGACTGTTGCGCAGAAATAGGTAGAGAAATGAAACCGGTTTTGTTTTGCACACCATAGGCAATCGTTTTGTGTTTTTCGTGAAGTCGGATTTATAAAAAAATATTGTAGACTAAACTAAACAATGATATGATTAATACGAGAGTAAATCAACAAATACCGCATGGTATTTGTTGATTTACTTTTCATTTTATGTAGCGTATCCTGAACGAATACTGAACGGCAATCACCTGAAATGAAGCGGATTTACAACAGTCCGCACTTCCAACCGAAAGAGAAGCACATCCGATCCGCATTCGCAGGCGGAACGATCAATCAATCATAGTTTGGAGGAATATCACATGCGTAAAAGTTCCGGTTCAATCCGCATTTCTGCAGCGTATGGCTTATGCTGTCCTGGTAAAGAAGGGCAAAGCTTACAACCACACCCGCAACCGCCAAGGAGAAAACCTGAAACAAGCCCGCATTGGGCGAAGGGGACCATCTTCAGACTTGTGTTTGCCGTCATTCTCATCGCAGGCTTGGCTTTGGCGCCGACCCTGTCCTACGCCAGCCCCGGCAGCGAAGCCACCTACACCCAGGCCTTCCCGGATCCGAATTTCCGCGCGACGGTCCTCACCATCATCGGGGATGGCAGGCAAGCCGGCGATCTGGTCACCGTAGCGGACCAGGCCGCATTGGCTTCCCGGACTGCACTGAACGTGTCAAGCAGAAATATCGAAGACCTGACCGGCATAGCCTATTTCAGCGGCCTCGCGTCCTTGTGGTGCTCCGATAACCAATTGACGGAACTGAACCTCAGTGCCAACACAGCGCTGGCAGACTTGCGCTGCGACAACAATCTCCTGGAATCCCTTACAGTAACGGGATACACCGAGTTGGACACGCTATCCTGTGGGAACAATTACCTGACAGAACTGGATCTGTCAGGTAATCTCAAACTCACAGAGCTTTCGTGTGAAGGCAACCTGTTGGAAGAATTGGACCTCAGCGTCAACGTCAGCCTCATCCGGCTCCAGTGCGCTTCCAACATGCTTTCATCATTGGATCTGTCGCAAAATACCGCACTCACCGTACTGAACTGCAACTACAATTACCTGACGGATTTGCAGGTTTCCTCCCTTACTTCCCTTGAGGCTTTTTCGTGCATCGGTAACCAACTGACTGCCCTTGACCTCTCACAAAACACCGCCCTCACCGAGCTGGCTGTCAACGAGAATCGCCTGGACGTGTTGGATATCTCCGCCAACACCGGTCTTGTGAGGCTTAGCTGTGCACACAACGATCTGGAAGAATTGGATTTGTCCGCCAATACCGCGCTGACCATCCTGTATGTTTCTAATAATCCATTAGAAGGGCTGGACGTATCCATGTGCGCTTCCCTTGTCGACCTGATCTGCATCGATAACGGCTTGACGGCATTGGATATTCGCAATAACCCACTCCTGGAAACCCTGACTTGCTACCTGAATGAAATCAGCAGTCTCGATACTTCGCAGAACGCGGGGCTGAAATACCTGTACTGTAGCTATAATGCGCTGACTGCGCTGGACCTGTCGCAAAACGCTGAATTAGCCAGGCTCTCCTGTGAATACAATGCCATCACCGCCCTGCAGCTGCCGGTAAACACGGTGCTTTATGAACTTCAATGTGACCACAACCTGCTCAACGTCTTGGACGTCTCCGGCAATCCGGGCCTCCGCTCCCTGAACTGCGCCAATAATCAACTGGCAGTACTGGACGTCTCCGGCAATCCGGACCTCCGCTCCCTGAACTGCGCCAATAACCAACTGACAGTACTGGACGTCTCCGCCAACCCAGACCTGGAGTCGCTCAACTGTGATAACAACCAGCTGACCAGCCTGTCCCTTACAGGCAATCCTGACCTGATCGCGTTGCGTTGCGACGGGAACCAATTGGCTTCCCTCATATTGCCGGAAAGCCCCGCATTGACGAGCATATCCTGTAGCGCCAATCTGCTGACCGCGTTGGACCTGTCGGGGAACCCCGGGCTTACAACCTTATGGTGCGCCGCGAATTTACTGACCTCCCTGGATTTATCCGATAACCCTCAATTGGCCTTTCTCTGGTGCCCGGGGAACAGTTTACAGGCCCTGAATGTAAGCCAATGCACGGGGCTGGCTAATCTTTACTGCGACTCCAACGCGCTGACGTCGCTGGATTTGACGAATAACGGCGCCCTGACGGAGCTGGCGTGCAGCTTGAATTCGCTCGCCGCACTGGATCTCAGCCATAATACCGGGCTGGTCAGCCTAAGCTGCGATTACAACGAACTGGAGTCCCTTGACCTGTCGCAGAATACCAGCCTGACCTGGCTCTATTGCAACAATAACCGCCTGACAGAGCTGGATCTTTCCCATTGCACCGGGCTTATCGGAGTATATTGCGATAATAACAACCTGAGGGGCCTGGACCTTTCTCAACAGACAAGCCTGACCCAACTCCGTTGCCACTACAACCAATTAGAAGCACTGCGATTACCGGATGGCAACGCTCTGGAAGAATTGTCCTGTAGCGTCAACCGGCTGACAGATCTGGATGTTTCCCGCAGCGTCGGGCTGAGGGTTTTGCATTGCAGCGACAATATGCTCACTGCCTTGAATGTATCGCAGAATACAGCGTTGACCGAGTTATGGTGCTTCCGTAACCAACTGACAGGGATAGACCTGTCCCAAAACGCAGCCCTGGTGACGCTGGACTGCTATATGAACCAGATCACGGCGCTTGACCTCTCGCAAAACACAAGCTTACGCGACTTGCTGTGCGGCAATAACCGGCTGACAGAACTGGATCTGTCCCGTAACCCGGCTCTCGATACGCTCTATTGCTACAATAATCTGCTGACAGATCTGGATCTTTCTTCGAACCCCGTCCTAACGGTTGTGCAGTGCGGCAATAACTTCCTGACTTCCCTGGATGTGTCGCAGAATCCGGCCCTGCAGGAATTGTACTGCGAGCAGAACTACATGCGTTCGCCGGAGGATGTGACAGGCCGGGAAGACCTGGAATTGATCATCAACCATCCGGACAATCTGCCAAGCGGGACATTTCGCTACTACATGCAGGTAAACCCCGGCCAGATAACGCTCCTGGACGCCTTCCCCGACCTGAATTTCCGCCAAGTCGTCCGGGACCTGCTGGGAGAAGGCAGGACAAGCGACAGCTTCTTTACTATTGCCGATAGGGTTTTTCTCGCCACAATCACGGAGTTGGATATCTCCGCCAAGGGGATCGAAAACTTAACCGGCATAGGGTATTTCTCCGGGCTGACCCGCCTTGACTGCAGCAACAACACGCTGTCCTGGTTGAACACTTGGGAGCTTCAGTCGCTGTACGACCTGAACTGCTCCACCAACCTTTTGGAGGGGCTGGACGTACGGGGAAACGCCGCCCTTGCGGTACTGCGTTGTGACAATAATCTCCTGATTGATCTGGATGTGTCGCAGAACCCGGCCCTAGCGAATCTCAGGTGCTACAACAACTACATGACGGAGCCGGACGACGTCGACGGCTGGCGGGAGAACAGCGCGCTGACCATCAACAGCCCGGACAACTTGGAAAGCGGCAGTTTCCGCTTCTACAACCAGCTTGACCCCGCCGTCGTCGAGAACCCCACCTACAGAGAAGCCTTCCCGGACGCGAGTTTCCGTAGCTTTGTAGTCGCGATGGTGAATAGGAACGACGAAGGCAGCAGGAATGCGGACAGCTTGCTAACGGATGACGATCAGGCCTTTTTGGCAACCAGGACAGGGCTTACCATGGCGCAACTGGGTATCGCAGACCTAAGCGGAATAGAATACTTCAGCGAGCTTGCCTACTTGACTTGCAGCATTAACCAATTGACAACGCTGGATGTGAGCCAAAATACCGCCCTCATCTATCTCGATTGTTTATCCAACAAACTAACCGAGCTGGATGTGAGCAAGAACACTGAGCTGGAAAGCCTGTATTGCTTATACAATCAACTGACAGAGCTGGATGTGAGCAACAATCTGAAGCTGAAAACTCTTTCTTGCATGAACAACCAGTTGACAGAGCTGGACGTCAGTCAAAACCTAGCGCTACAGTATCTCTATTTCAGGGATAACCAATTGACAGAACTGGATGTGACACAAAATCCGGATCTCATCCATCTCTATTGTAACAATAACCAATTGACAGCGCTGGATGTCAGTTTCAACCCAGACCTTACGCAACTGTATTGCAGCAACAACCGCCTGACGGCCTTGGATGTACGCCAAAACGCAGAACTGAGGCAGCTATCTTGTAGCCAAAACCAGCTGACTAACCTGTATTTGTCGGAAGGCGCAGTCTATAGTCCCTTAGAGTGCAGCAACAACCTCCTGACGGAACTGGATTTGAACTGTAGAGCGATCCATATTCTCAATTGCTCCTATAACTTCTTGACCGAGTTGGACATCACGCCCTTTTTCACCATCCAAAGTGTGAATGTCAGTCATAATCGGCTGACAAAGCTGGAACTGAACGCCACGCCTGGCCTCAGCTGGATTTACTGCAACGACAACCGACTGACCGGCTTGGATGTGACCCCTGTAGGCAGCGCGGGGCTTACGGAACTGTATTGTTACAACAACTATATGACTTCCCCGGACGACGTCATCGGCTGGCGTTTGCAGACCAGCTGGCTACAGACCCTCAACAGCCCCAACAATCTGGAGAGCGGCCGCTTCCGCTTCTATAACCAGCTAGAGCCACCGGTGAAGCCGCTGATCACGATCACTGACCAACCGGAGGATGACGAAGTCGAAATACAGGACGGGACCGTGATCAAGGAAGCTTCCCTCAGTGTGGGCGCAGAAGCGGAACCTGAGGCAGATTTGCAGTATCATTGGTATCAACGTTTGGGCGCCGAGCCGGATCCCACAAAGGATATCCTGGAGGGACAGGAGGCCGTGCTTCGCCTGCCTACCCAAAATACAGCGACAGATAGCTCAGGCACATACTATTATTATTGCGTAGTGAGCGCCGATGACGCGGAGAGTGTGATCAGCGCGACTGCCAGGGTTATGGTAGCGGTAAGCATATCCGACCCGGGCGTGCGAATCACCGTCCAGCCCGCTGCGGAAACCACCGTGACGGAAGGCGAAATCAGCGGAAGCCTGTTCATCGAAGCCGTTCCCATCGGTACTGTGGAGATAAGCTATCAGTGGTATCGCAACGATAATCCCTCGAACAGCGGCGGGACGGCCATCGCAGGCGCGACGGCGTCAGTCTTTGCGATCCCCGTGGATCTGAGCGCAGAGGGCAGCCCCTATTACTTCTACTGTGAAGCCATGGGTGGACCGGGTAATGATGTGAGCGATATCGCGATGGTGACGGTTGTTCTTCCCCAAGTAAGCCTAACCTACGCGGAGGCCTTCCCGGACGCCAATTTCCGCAACGCGGTACTGGAGATCGTGAATGAAGCGGACGGCGGCGCCAGGACCGGCGACAGCGTTGTCTCCGCCGCAGATATCGCTTTCCTTGCCGGGATAGAAGAACTGAATGTAAGCTATCGAAATATCGCCGACCTGACCGGGATAGCCTACTTTACTTCTTTGGAAACGCTGAATTGCAGGAACAACTTACTGACCAGCCTGGATATGACGCAGAATACGAATCTAGTGAATCTGTCCTGCCCAGAAAACGCGTTAACAGCCCTTGATCTGTCCGCCGCCCCTGCCCTGGAGGTATTGAATTGCTTTAGCAATCAGCTGGCGGAGCTCGATCTGTCAAATAACCCGGCGCTGATCAGGCTGAATTGTACAGACAATGCGCTGACCGGGCTGGATGTGACAGGCAATACGGCGCTGACCTATCTTAGCTGTCAGGAGAATGACATTGCGGCGCTCAATGTGGCCAATAACACCGCTCTGACGTATCTCGAATGCTGGAACAACCCGATCACCAGCCTGGATGTGACGCAGAATACCGCCCTGACCCTCCTGATCTGCGGACGCTTTGACGGCGGCGAAGGCTTACTGACGGAACTGGACGTCACAAAGAATACTGAACTGACCCAACTGGAGTGCTGGTGAGAACTGACAGAACTGGATCTTTCTCAAAACACGAAGCTCGTCAGGCTGCAT
>Ga0099364_10012544_pt1 | contig 11416 bp, 8 predicted proteins | sample TergutTh196P3_FD_73070 | JGI IMG/M metagenome (GOLD analysis project Ga0099364, IMG submission 73070) | Microcerotermes parvus P3 segment gut microbial communities from Pointe-Noire, Republic of the Congo - Th196 P3 | ecosystem: Host-associated > Arthropoda: Insects > Digestive system > Gut ...
CGAAGTTCAAGCCCTTTCCCTTTTGCTTCGCGTGTAGGTCACAAAGGCAGTAGACAATCCTATTTTTAAAGATTTCATATTCATTTTGAAGGCTGTCACCTTGCATTTTTGTAGATTGCATTTCAATCTCGATTTGTTTTCCGTTGCTCGTCAGGCAGTTAACGTCAAAGCGTTCTTGCTTTTCTAAAATATGAGTAATGGGTTTTAATTTTTTGCAAAGTGTTCACCGCCTTTTGAGTTTATTTGTTTTTATTATATCATATTTTAAAGGGTGTGTCAAATATTTTTAAGAATTCCTTTTTGATACAAGAAATTGTAGGGGACGGGGCGAAAAAACCGGGACGGGCAAGCCCGTCCCCTACGATTGTCTATATCAAATTAAAAAAACTTGACTTTCAAGAGCAAATATGATAGAATAATATCATAAAAACATCGGAGGTCATGGAAAGGGGCATACAAAAAACCATTGAAAGGTTCAAACGTGGCGGTATGTCCGATGAGGAAATTAATAAGTTCTTGCATTAAAGATGGGTTCGGGCGTAGGACGGGCAAGCCCGTCTCCTACAACTCATTGTCAATTGTACATTGACAATTGACAGTTAATATGTTATGATGAAAACATGCATAAATAACTATCAACTGTCAATTGTCAACTGTCAACTACCATAGGGGGGTGGAAAATTGAATTATGATTCTTTAATACCCGATGATTATAAAGGGGTAATAGCGTTTTCAAAGAACGGCAAATCTGAAATCAAGGTCGCTTTTGGTTATGCCGACATGGCAAATCAGCGCGAGAATAATCTAAAAACAAAGTTCGCAACAGCAAATGCGGGCAAAAGTTTTGTCGCCTGCGCTATCTTTAAATTTGTTGAAGACAAGAAAATCAACCTCGATACACCCATCGGGAGCATACTCGAAGCCGTGTACTTAGGCAAGATTGACCGAACCGTCACAGTGGGCGAATTGTTAAACCACACCACAGGAATTCCCGATTATTTTAACTCAACAGTCGGCGATTATGACGAGTTGTTCCGAAATTTCCCGAATTATCGAATACGCAAGCCGAATGACCTTCTGCCGCTGTTTATAAATAAGCCGATGAACTACAACGGTTATGGCAAGTTTTTATACACCAACTCAAACTATATTTTGTTAGCGTTGATTATTGAGGCGTTAAGCCGAAAACCTTTTGACGTTTACATAAAAGAACAAATCTTTGAGCGGTGTGAGATGAATGACACGGGGTATTATTCTTTAGACAGGCTTCCCGCGAACACTGCTTCCAATTACATCTATGACAAGAAGCATAACGATTATTACTTAAATATCTATAGCGGTGAGGTGAAAGGCACCGGCGCGGGTGGCGTGTTTACCACTGTTGAAGATATGGAAAAATTCTGGCGAGGGTTAGCAGACGGCAAGGTGTTTAATTTTGAAACCACGTTTAAATCCATGCTTCAGTCCGATTCGACTGATGGGTTGTTCGGCTATGGCTTTTGGTTGAAGAATGGCAATCCGGTTATGCAGGGCAGTGAGCCGGGGATTAGTTTCGTCTCTTTATTCGACCTCGAAAAGAACAACATAATCACATTAATGAGTAATTTCGAGAGTAATGTCTGGCGCGTTTTAGACGGCATAATGAGCCATGTTTTTTACTAAGAAGTATTGACATTCCCAAAAAACAAAAGAACAAAGGGCGAACCGAAAGTTCGCCCTTTTAAGACTGTAATTATGCCACACAGAATGATACGTCGTCTATATCTAATGACTGCCCATTTGGTGATGTGGCGCAGAAATTAATAATTGCGTCTGTTGCATCGTGCGGGGCTGCGCAGGTTAAAACTTGATAATATCCGAATTCTCTGTCAAGGTTGGGAAGGTCTTGCGACTTCACAAGAAGCTCACAGCCTTTTACATGACCGTGGGGAGTGATAAATGTTACACTCGCGCGAAGTGACGATTGACAACCCTCACCATGGGCAAAGAACGAAAGCCGATAATAACAGCCGCCGCATATGTTGCCCACAGCTTGATATAAGTCCGCATCGTCGGCAAGGTTAACGCAGGTGTCGCCTGAGTGAACTCGCCCGAGAGATGACATCGGCGAAATTAAGCTCGGTGTGTGTGTAAACCAATCAACGGGAATATTGTCATAAAATTCTTCCATGTCGCCGTTGAGGGATTGTTCTCCTGCAAAAGCACAAGCATCAACTCCTGCGGGGCCTGTCGCGCCTGTTGCGCCGCGTTCACCGCGTTCGCCGTGAACTCCATGCTCACCACGCTCACCGCGCTCGCCACGTTCGCCTCTTTCGCCACGTTCGCCGCGCTCACCTCTTGCACCCTGAACACCGGGAATTCCTCTTTCGCCTCTCTCGCCGTGGATTCCGCGCTCACCGCGCTCACCACGTTCACCGCGTTCGCCGCGTGCGCCTGCCGCGCCTTGAGAACCAGCTTCACCTCTTGCGCCTTGAGCACCGGGAATTCCTCTTTCGCCGCGTTCGCCCGGAAGTCCGCGCTCGCCGCGCTCACCACGTTCGCCGCGTTCGCCGCGTGCGCCTGCCGCGCCTTGAGAACCGGCTTCGCCCCTTGCACCTTGAGCTCCGGGGATTCCTCTTTCGCCGCGTTCACCCGGAAGTCCACGCTCACCGCGCTCACCGCGCTCACCACGTTCACCGCGTTCGCCGCGTGCGCCTGCCGCGCCTTGAGAACCGGCTTCACCCCTTGCGCCTTGAGCACCCGGAATTCCTCTTTCGCCACGTTCGCCCGGAAGTCCACGCTCGCCGCGCTCGCCACGTTCACCGCGTTCGCCGCGTGCGCCTGCCGCGCCTTGAGAACCGGCTTCACCCCTTGCGCCTTGAGCACCCGTGATTCCTCTTTCGCCTCTCTCGCCGTGGATTCCACGCTCACCGCGCTCACCGCGTTCACCGCGTTCGCCTGCCGCACCTTGGGCACCTGCTTCTCCTCTTTCGCCTTGTTCGCCGGGGAATCCTCTTTCTCCCATGTCCCCTTTGTCACCTTTGTCTCCTTTAGGGCCTGTCGGCCCACGTCTGCAACAGCAATATTCTGCGCCACCGCAAATGTCTGAGTGTTCAGTCAATTCTTCTGAACGCTCTACTCTTTCGTCTGAACGCTCAACACCTTCACTTGAGCGACAGCCACACCATCTGGACGAATTGTTACACATACTCTCTTCCTCACATTCCTTGATTTTTTAAAAGCCCGAAAAGGGCTGTTAATATACTATGTCAATGTGTGAAAAAGGGTTAATGTAAAAAATTTAAAAAAACTATTGACAACCATTTAGCTATGTGTTATAATTAATATACCTCAAATTAGGGGTTTATTTTTTTGTTGCCTTTAATAAGAGGGAGGCTATTTTAGAACGGCTTAAAGCTTTTAGCACTAAGACGTTCCCATAAGAATAATTAGGAGGTGCCGCTAAGTGAGAATTAAAATCACACTCGCCTGCACTGAGTGCAAGCAACGCAACTATAACAGCAAGAAGAACAAAAAGAACGACCCGGACAGAATTGAGCGCAATAAGCACTGCAAATTCTGCCGGAAACACACTCTGCACAAAGAGTCTAAATAAAGAAAGGGGGACACTGTAATGTCAAAAGAACGCGACAACGAACTCAACGTGGTTGAGAAAAAAGAAGAAGCGCCCCTTTCAAAAGAGGAAAAAAAGGCAAAAAAAGAAAACGAAAAGAAAAGCCTGAAAGCCGCCGCCGCAAAAAAGCCGAAAAAGACAATCGGCAAATATTTTAAAGACACTAAAGCCGAATTTAAAAAAGTGGTTTGGTCGTCGCCAAAACAGGTGGTTCGCAACACTATTGTGGTGTTAATCGGTCTCGTGATTGCATCGCTTGGTGTTTGGGCAATTGACTCGGTTTTCAAATTAGGGATTGAGTCGCTGTTTTCAATAAACCTCGCAGGGGGGGCACAGCCTCCGGCACTATAGCTATAATCAGAAAGGGGAAACGCAAATGTCTGAGGCAAAATGGTATATACTTCACACCTATTCGGGCTATGAAAACAAGGTGGCTAACGACATTACCACCGTGGTTGAAAACCGTGGGCTTGGTGACGTTATCGAACAAGTCATGGTTCCCACAGAGGTGACCATAGAAGAAAAAGACGGTAAAAAGAAAGAGGTTGAGACTAAGCTTTTCCCGACATATGTTTATGTTAAGATGTTCATGACCGATGAATCGTGGTATATCTGCCGCAACACAAGGGGCGTTACCGGGTTTGTCGGGCCGGGTTCAAAGCCCATTCCTCTCACTGAGGATGAGGTTGCGAACTTAGGCGTGGTTAAGCAGGTTAAAGAAGTTACGTTCAAAGTCGGCGAGATTGTCAAAATCGCTTCAGGCCCGTTAGAAGGCTTTGAGGGAACTGTCCGCGAGGTCGATGAAGCCGCGCGCACGGTTGAGGTGACTGTGTCTATGTTCGGGCGTGAAACTCCTGCTAAACTTGATGTGGGCGCGATTAAAAAACTCGTATAAATTTCAAAGAATAAACAGCACGCTTGTGCAGAAAGGGCATGTTTGAAAATATGGCACAAAAAGTAGTAGGTTTTATTAAACTTCAAATCGCAGCGGGAAAAGCAACTCCCGCGCCGCCCGTGGGCCCTGCGTTAGGGCAACACGGCGTAAATATCATGGCTTTCACCAAAGAATTTAACGAAAGAACCAAAAACGATGCGGGGCTGATTATCCCGGTAATCATCACAGTTTATGCGGATAGGAGCTTTTCGTTTATAACCAAAACTCCGCCGGCGGCAGTTCTTTTGAAAAAAGCGGCGAATATCGCAAAAGCCTCGGGTGTTCCGAACAAGACTAAGGTTGCAACGGTCACTAAAGAACAGGTTAAGCAAATCGCCGAGCAAAAAATGGTCGACCTTAACGCGGGAAGCATTGAAGCCGCAATGTCAATGGTGGCAGGAACGGCGCGTTCAATGGGGATAGAAGTTGCGGAATAAATTTCGCATAAATTATTTATTTATTAAAGTGGGAGGCGACACGCCGATACGCCATTTTTGTGGCGGCAACCACTAAGGAGGATTTTATGAAGCACGGTAAAAAATATAACGAAAGCGCGAAACTTATAGACAGATTAAAACAGTATGAAACAAGCGATGCTCTTCAGTTGGTTTGTGACACCGCGAAGGCTAAATTCGATGAAACCGTTGAAATGCACATTCGTTTGGGAGTTGACTCACGTCACGCTGACCAACAGGTGAGAGGGGCGGTGGTTTTACCTAATGGCACAGGCAAAAAAGTGCGCACAATGGTGTTCGCTAAGGGCGATAAAATCAAAGAGGCTCAAGATGCCGGCTCTGACTATGTCGCTGACGATGAAACCGTTGGCAAAATTCAAGGCGGTTGGATGGACTTTGACGTTGTTATCGCCACCCCCGACATGATGGGTATAGTTGGGCGTTTAGGTAAAATATTAGGCCCACGTGGACTTATGCCCAACCCAAAAGCAGGAACCGTTACCCCCGACATAGCAAAAGCGGTCGCCGAAGCAAAAGCCGGTAAAATCGAATACAGATTAGATAAAACCAATATCATTCACTGCCCAATTGGTAAAGCTTCTTTCGGGAAAGACAAACTTGAAGAAAACTTTAAAACCCTTATCGAAGCAGTAATCAAGGCAAAACCAGCCGCCGCCAAAGGGCAGTATATAAAAAGCTGCACCCTATCATCAACGATGGGACCGGGGGTTAAGGTTAGTACGGTTAAGTATGGGCTGTGACGACAATTGACAATGTACAATTGACAATTGACAATTATTGTAGGGGACGGGCTTGCCCGTCCCGAAATTTGCCCGTCCCGTCTATTACAAACATCTATTTCGGTACGGGCAAGCCCGTACCCTACACTTTTATAAATACAAGGTTCTAATATATTCTAAGCTCTTAGCAGAATCAATGGTGCTCGGGTGTTTTTTGCCTAAAACTTTTTCGCGAATCGCTAAAGCTTTATTATAATACTCCAACGCTTGAACATAATCGCCTTGTACTACGTAAATAAACCCGATATTGTTATAGCTCACTGCGGTGTCGGGATGTTCTTTACCCAAGACTTTTTCGTGAATCGCTAAAGCCTTGTTGTGATACTCCAACGCTTGAACATAATCGCCTTGTTCATAGTAAACGGCACTGATATTGGCATAGCTTTTTGCGATGTTAGGGTGTTCTGTGTCTAAGACTTTTTCAAAAATAGCTAAAGCTTTATTATAATACTTCAACGCTTGAACATAATCGCCTTGTGCTTTGTAAACAAAACCGATATTGTTATAGCTCGTTGCGGTGTTGGGGTGTTCTTTACCCAAGACTTTTTCGCAAATCGCTAAAGACTTATTGTGATACTTCAACGCTTGAACATAATCGCCTTGTTCTTCGTAAACACACGCTATATTGTTATAGCTCATTGCGATGTTTGGGTGTTCTTTGCCTAAGACTTTTTCAAAAATAGCTAAAGACTTATTGAGATACTCCAATGCCGTGTCATACTTGCCCTGCTCGTTATAAAGACTGGCAATTCTGCTGTGTAGAACTGCAAAATTATCTTCACGTTGAGAATTTTCGTCGCCTTCAAGCCAACCTGCAACACTTTCTCCGAAAGGCAAAATACCTAAACGTGTCGTGAACACCTCGTATACGTTGAAACCCAAATCCTCATTGATTTTATCCACTAACCCCGTGCAATCGTCATAAGTGGGCATATTCTCGAAGCGCACGACATCTGAAATAACGTGGTGCATGTAAAAAGTAGAGCCTTTTTTGATTAGCCAGCCCCTCTTGGCGAGCCGATTTAAGAGGTTGCTGTTAGGCAATTCTAACCACCGTTTCGCAATCTTAGTCTCAAGCGGAATTGGCGGAAAAAGCGAGAATATTTTGAGTATATGAAATTCATTTTTGTCTTTGTCTTTGACTTCCGACACATCGAACAGTTTTTGCATATGCTCTTTGAAAGTTTTGCCGTCCACATCGTCTGTAATTTCATACAGGCTAAACCCGCATTTGTTCAACTTGTCAAGCAATTCTCTGTCAGAATCGCCGGAGTCTCGCGCCGTCTTTGCAAGCAGCTCCACAACGATGGTTAAGTAGTCGGCTTTCTTCACTAACTCCTTGACAATTTCATCATCGCAATTTCTGCCGAGAATGTCCTTGTAAAGCGATACACACAAATTTTCAGATAGTTTGCCGATTGTAATCGGCTTGATTCTATCAACGTCAGTCAGCCGCGATGTGATGATGATATTGCAACTTAGGCTGTTGATAACTCCCCAATCCTCTTCGGACGGCTCGTTCATGTTGTCGATGAACAAAAGCAAAGCCGAATTTAAATCGTTGATGTGGGCGATTGTCTTGCGGACATTTTCGTCAAAGTCGGTTTCGTCTATTGCCGTGAATTTCCCGTGCAAAGTTTCTTGTACGTTTTTGTTAAAGACTACCCACCCCATATGGGGCATATCTAATTCGTGGAAGAGCTTCTTGCAAATTTCAGACTTGCCGATTCCGCCCATGCCGTTTACGAGCATGAGTTTTCGGTTATTGGCGAGTTGGTTTTTTATGTCTTCACGTTCTGTCTCACGCCCCACGAAGTAATGAGATGGCGCGGGAGCGGTTTCACGGGTTACGACTTTGGGGAAAAGCGGTGCATGCGAAGCACTCATTTTCCCAATGGCAATCTCAAGCATTTCAGTTATTTTTGCTACATCAATTTTAATGCTTGTCAAATCAGACCTAACACCATACTCAAACGAATTATTAAAATTTCCCTCAATAATCTTATACAAGTTTTTACAATCAGAGAAGTTTTCGTCCGGGAGCATATTATCGGGCGTAAACTCCTCACCACGGCGTACTGTGGCAATGAAATTATTGAAAATTTTCTCTCCAAAAGATTTTTCCATCTGCTTTGTGAAATAGTTGTCAGGATATTCTCTTCTATTCCTACTAACATAATCAAAATATGTCTTACATGATTTTTCAATAGTTAGTTTTGCAAACTTAGGAAAAGTTTCGTTGTTTATGAGAGTTTGGAATATACTTAATCCAGTCACAAAGATAGAAGTTACGGTTAATGCTTCTCCGACCATTTTTACACTTCCTTTTCTGTTTCAAATCCGTCCGCGCAAGCGGACACAATAACTGTCAACTCTCAATTGTCAACTGTCAACTGCCGTCAAGTGTCTTCTTCAATTCAACCAAACGTTTCAATGCTTCATCGGGTGTCAGGTTGTTGATGTCTATGTTTTTTAGGGTGTTGAGCGCGCTTTCTTTGGCCAATGTTGAAAAGTCGATTTGCGGCTCACTTTGTTCGCGTTCGCGCAACTCGTTTTCAAGCTCAATTTTAGAATTATGCTCCATTGTTTTGAGTGTCGCTTTGGCGTTGTTGATTACCTTTTTGGGCAACCCTGCAAGCTTTGCGACTTCGACCCCGTAGCTGTCGTCTGCCCCGCCTTTGGCGATTTTATGCAGAAACTTAATTTCGTCGCCTTTCTTTGAAACTAAAACGGAATAATTACGAATACCTTGATTTGTGTGCTCTAACCCGATTAGCTCATGATAATGAGTGGCGAACATGGTTTTACAGCCGATTTGACTGCTGTTTATGTACTCTGCAACAGCCTTCGCTATTGATATTCCGTCAAATGTTGAGGTTCCCCTGCCTATTTCATCAAGGATTACAAGGCTTTTAGAGGTTGCGTTTTCGAGAACTTCTGCTACTTCATTCATCTCGACCATAAAAGTCGATTGCCCTGCCGTAAGGTCATCGCTTGCCCCAACCCGTGTGAAAATTTTATCCACAACACCTATGCGCGCGCAGGTTGCGGGAATAAAACTACCTAAATGCGCCATTAAGGTTATTATTGCCACTTGTCGCATATAAGTGGATTTACCCGCCATATTGGGCCCGGTTATTACGAGAAGGCGGTTTTCTTTGACATCAAGATAAGCATCATTGGGAATAAAAACGCCGTCTTTAAGCATCTTTTCGACAACCGGGTGTCTGCCCTCGCGAATTTCTATGACACTTTCAAGCGTTATGTCAGGGCGGCAATAGCCGTTGGCAAGAGCAACATTCGCGAACGAGCTTAATACATCAATCTCGGATATTGCCGCGGCTGTGGCTTGAATTTCAACGAGTTTTTCACTCAGAAAGTCGGTTATTTGCGAAAAGATTTGATTTTCAAGGGCTAAACTCTTGTCTTTTGCCCAAAGAATGTCGTCTTCGATTTTCTTCAACTCATCGGTTATGTATCGCTCACCATTAGTGAGGGTCTGCCTTCTTACGTAGTCGGTGGGTACGCTGGAGACATTCCCCTTTGAAACCTCAATATAATAGCCGAACACGCGGTTATAGCCGACTTTAAGGTTTTTTATTCCCGTTTTTGCTCTTTCTCTTTCTTCAAGTTTCGATAGTATTTCTTTGCTGTTTGTCGCCATTTCACGCAATTTATCAAGCTCTGAATTATAACCGTGGTTGATTACTCCGCCGTCTTTCAGCGAAGAGGGCGGCTCGGGCATTAACGCTTTCTCAACAAGACTTGAAACCTCGTCAAGATGAGAAATGCTCTCATTTAGCTCGCTTAATAATACGGGAGTTTTACTTTGAGTTAAAATTGTTTTTATTTCGGGCATTTTAAAAGCCGCTTTACCTATTGCATAAACGTCACGCGGACTTGCCGCCTTGTAGACAATCCTTGTCATCAGCCGCTCTATATCGCCAATCCCCGAAAACTCACCGCACAAATCACCGAGAACTGTAATATTTTTGGTTAGAAATTCCACCACATCTAATCGCTTTATGATTTCGAGATGATTGTTCAGCGGCCGCTCTATGTATTGTTTTAATTTTCTTTTGCCCATTGAGGTGTTGGTTTTGTCAAGAACCCAAATTAAAGAGCCGCAACGTTCTTTATTACGCATAGTTTCGGTCAATTCAAGGTTTCTTATGGTGGTGAGGTTTAGCGACATATATTCTTGCTCGTTGTGGAATGTGATGTTGGTGAATCGTGAGGCGATGCTGTTTTGAGTGTCTGCAAAATAACGAAGCAGTGCGAGTAGGGCTTTCACCGCAAGTTTCATATCCACGTTTTCAAAATCTTCTTCTTTGCCTAACTTAAACTGTTCACAGACCACCCCAAAATTAAGGCTCTCAAACGCGCTGTCATCTAACACATCGCCGGTGCAGCCGCGAATTTTTTCTTTTATGAAATGGCTAATTTCGCTGTAAGACATAAATTCACGGTTAAAAAGAATTTCAACAGGGTGATAACGCGCAAGCTCAGTCATAATCGCGTTTTGCATACCTTTTCCGCGCTTCTCAAAAAGATGTATTTCGCCTGTTGACAAATCGGCAAATACAAAGCCGCAACCTTCAGCCCAGTTCGCTTTAACATCACCGCTTTGCCGCTCTGCAAAAAAACAGGCGATAAAGTTGTTGCTTTGTTCGTCCAACATGCTGTCTTCAATTACGGTTCCGGCGGTGACGATTCGCCTTACAGCGCGTTTCACCAAACCCTTAGAGTTTTTTGGAACGTCTATTTGCTCGCACAAAGCAACTTTGTAGCCTTTTTTAATCAACCTATTTATATAAGTTTCCGCGCTATGATGAGGAACACCGCACATAGGCACATCGCCACGTGAGGTAAGCACTATATCCAACTCTTTTGAGACATTCTCGGCATCCTCAAAAAACATCTCATAAAAGTCACCCAACCGATAAAAAAGCACATATTCTTTGTGAGCCGCCTTTATTTCAAGGTATTGCTCCATCATAGGTGTTGTTTTTTTATTTTCGTCCATTTTAACTCTCCTCTTTTCTTTCTTTACTTAATTTTACAATTAAAATGCCCGTTTGTCAAGGGGGTGAAATAATAAACTGCAACAACAATAAAAAACCTTGATTTTATAAAAATTTTCTGTTATAATGCTATATATAGCAATAAAATATAAATAAACAAGGAGAATGAGCAATGCGTGAATTTAACGTAACAGGCAACTGTGTTAAAAATAAGCACTACATGGTTGACATAAGCGAAAAGTTAAAGAAAATTAAAGCAATGGTGGATAAAGAACGCTATTTCACAATAAACCGCGCCAGACAATACGGAAAAACCACAACGCTCTACCTACTTCAAGAAGCGTTGAAATCTGAATATATATGTATAAAAACCAGTTTTGAGGATGCCGGAGACAACATGTTTTCCTCAGAGCAGGATTTTTGTAAAGCGTTATTAAAACGTTTAGACGATGCTACACAAGAAATATATCCCGGCGCAAATATTATCTGGTCAAACGATGAAGTCACCGATTTCACGAAATTAGGGAGGCGTATAACAAATATTTGCAAAGATAATAAAGTCGTTTTGTTAATAGACGAAGTTGATAAAT
>Ga0099364_10012545_pt1 | contig 11416 bp, 9 predicted proteins | sample TergutTh196P3_FD_73070 | JGI IMG/M metagenome (GOLD analysis project Ga0099364, IMG submission 73070) | Microcerotermes parvus P3 segment gut microbial communities from Pointe-Noire, Republic of the Congo - Th196 P3 | ecosystem: Host-associated > Arthropoda: Insects > Digestive system > Gut ...
AAAGGCAGCAGAAAATAACCTTAAAAGCGCAGATAAACAACTGTCTATCGTTAAAGGAAACCGCAGTCCCACGTTATCGCTTTCGGGAGGATACAGCACCCGTTATTCAAGTTCTGCAAAGATGTATAATTCTGTTACATTTGATGAATTGAACTATCCGTTGCAGAATCAGTTGAGAGATGGCATCAACTCGTATGTAGGCGTTGGATTGAGCGTTCCTGTTTTCAATGGATGGCAGGTACAAACCAATGTAAAAAATGCTAATTTGAATCTGCAAAACCAAGAGTATCAGTTGCAGCTCATCAGAAATAACCTGTATAAGGAAATACAGCAGGCATACGCTGACGCGGTAGAATCATTTAACAGATATATTGCTTCTGCAAAGGCTGTCGTATCTATGGAAGAGGCTTTCCGCTACACCGAGCAACGATATGAAGTGGGAATAATAAATTTTGCGGATTACAGTACGGCTAAAACACGGCTCACTGTTGCGCAGTCGGATTTGTTACAAGCCAAATTTGAGTATATATTCAAAACCAAAATACTTGATTTTTATAAAGGGCGACCTATTAGATTGTAATATAATAAATTATTTAGATATGATAAAATACATTTTTTACTTTTTTGCGCTGTTATCAATAATATCTTGTTCACGTCCTACAAATGATGTTGAGCGGGCTTTGAAGAAGGCAGGGAAAAATCGAACTGAATTAGAAAAAGTATTAGACCATTACAGCCAACAACTTGAGGATAGTTTAAAATACAAGGCTGCTTGTTTTCTAATTGCCAATATGCCTTATCATTTTACTGTACATGATGCACGGTTGGATTCATTCAGAATTTACCTCGGTAACGAAAAACTGCACGCAGAACGGACGGTATCCAATTATGAGCGGACATACGGATCTGTTACCGGAAAAACAGAAATACAGCCGGATCTTTATTATGTTACGGCGGATTATTTGATTCGTAATATTGATTTTTCGTTTAAGATATGGCAGGAATCTCCATGGAGTAACCATTTCTCATTCGATGATTTTTGCGAAGACATACTTCCCTACCGGTTAAGCCGCGAGCCGCTGGAGAATTGGAAAGAAGAATACTATGCAACCTTTCAGCCGATTATTGATACGATGGAGCATCGCAACAATCCTGAAGAAGTTGGTTTGAAACTGTTCTCATACATCAAGGAACAGGAATGGACATTTGATTATTTGTCAACTCAGGGGTTCGGCGCCTCTATCATATTGCAAAAAAGGTTAGGCAGCTGTAAAGAGCAAGCCGAATTTGTTGCTTATGTTTTGAGATCTGTCGGGATACCTTCCGGTATAGATGTTTTCATACAGGAAGTTAACGGCGCCACTCCAATGCACTTTTGGAATTATATACGAAACACGGATGGAAACAATATTCCATTCGATTATTATGAAACATATGAAGTTATTAAAATAAGAACGCAAAAGCGTAAATACGGTAAAATCTACCGGCAATGTTATGCTTTGCAAAAAGAATCGCTGCCGGTAAAATACAAAGACAAATATATTCCGCCCGGCGGTTTGAGGGATATACTGCTCAGGGATGTTTCATCCGAATATTTTCCGGATACACATATTTCCGTCCGTTCAGAGCCGTCGAATCTTTTCCGCAGAAACGATTTGGCATATTTATGCGTATTCAACAACAGAGAGTGGATACCGGTAGCATGGAGCAATCCCAAAAACGGTATGGCTGTGTTCCGAAACGTTGAACCGAACATACTGTATCAAATGCGATTGATGGATGAAACACGAAATGTTGCCGCTTCCAAACCATTTATTTTCATCGGCAATGAAAATGCCAAATTCCTGGACGCAGATACGGCACACCTTCAGTCGATGACTCTTTTACGCAAATTCAGAATACCGGAGATATGGTCAACTTATATTACACGTGCTGTCAACGGAAAAATTCAAGGAGCCAATCAACCCGATTTCAGCGATTCGGTTACATTGCACACAATACAAAAAGCGGCTGATTTCAGTTATGAGGATATTAAACCTGAATATTCAGGAAAATTTAAATATCTCCGCTATTTATCTGCAAACAACGGGTTCAACAATATGGCAGAACTGCAGTTTTATTCGGAAGGCAAACGGTTGTACGGGAAAGTGATTGGTACCGAAGGCGCAAAAGATGATTTTCCAAACAGTACTAAACATGCCGTTTTTGACGACGACCCATTATCCTTTTTCGATGCCATGGAAGCAGATGGAGCTTGGGCGGGCTTAGAATTGGACAAGGCATATCAAATAGACCATATCAGATATATTTTCAGGAATGACGACAACAACATTCGTCCGGGCGATACTTATGAATTACTTTATTTGAGCGGTAATGAATGGCTTTCGGCAGGGCGGCAAACAGCAGACACAACCGTTTTGCGGTACGAAAAAATTCCTTCAAATACCCTTTATTGGTTGCGAAATCATACGCGAGGCAAAGAAGAACGACTTTTTACTTACGAAAACGACAAACAGGTGTGGTGGTAATGTTTTGTTTATGAAAAATAAAAACAAATAAAATTTTATAAATGAGACCATTAAAAATCTTGCAAATATTGATAAAAATAAAATAACATTTTTTTCAAAAAAGTTTTGCATTATTAAAAACAAGTGTAACTTTACAGTATGTTTAGAAATATATTTTTCCTCCTTGTATTGATTTTTTTTGCAGCTTGCAGCACTAAAAATCCCACAAACGATAGCGGACTTATATCCGTAGAATATGATACTATTCAAATCCCGATAACAGAACGATATTTGCAGAACTATAACCATATAACAGGTTATTCTTCTGACAGTTTGGATTTGATTTATGCATACAATCATTTTTTACATAGAATTGACATATTTGATGTTACTAATAGAAGATGTTTCACAAACATATTGTTGAAATTTGAAGGTCCGGACGGTATTAATAGTGTTGGAGATTTTACAGTTTGCGATAATATGATTTATGCATATTCAATTCCTTTCTATTACGGTATTAACTTTTCCGGAAAAATTGAAACCAAATTAGATCAAACTAAAATTATAAACTTCCCTTACAACGATTTTAATCTTTCAGGAAGGAGAGGGATTATAATGGCGAATTTTATGGAGGCGTTTGTCAATTGCGAGTATAAAGCAATGCCGGTAGCTGTCTATAAGAACGACAATTCCCTGCATGGAATAGGTTTTATACGATTGGATTCGGGGACTTTTGAAATGTTTGATGTTTCGCTTCCCGAAATAAAAGATAATTACGGTCATCTCGAAATTCCTCACATAAACTGGGTTGGAGATAAGATAATTTACAATTTCCCCTATTCATCATCAATTTATGTCTATTCTATTGATGAAAGAACACAAAAAGAGATCAAGGTTAACAGCGTTTTTACTAAAAACATTGCTGATAAATTGAATAATAATAGTAATATGATAGCACAAATGCATCACCAAATGTTTTCTTTACAATTTCTTTCGGTTAAATATGACCCGTTTCGTGATTTGTATTATCGAATTCACATGGCTCCAATCAATAATATGGACGAAATGTTTGACAGAGAATTATATTTAACGGTAATGGATAATCAATTTAATTGTTTAAAGGAATTAAAATTGCCGCGAGGCATAGCTTCTCCTTCGTATGTTATTACAAAAAACGGGATTATCTTTCAAATGAATCCAAATGCAATAACTGACACAGACGAAAACATAATGTATTTGATGCAGGTGAAAATTTCAAGAGATATTGAATAACGATAAAATGTAACTAAAAAACATGATTAATATACGGGTTTGTATCATCTGCGTTTCAGCTAACTTTTCAGACAGCCTCATTAAAAATTAGTAGTAGATTATGAATGCAAATAAATTTAAATTAATATACATACTGCTTATTATTTTATGTAGTAGTTGTATGAAAGATACCAAAAAAGAAAAATATTTTAATTATCGGAAAAATATTGTTAATATTCGGGAACAAATAAAAGAGATAGAAATAGAAGATGTTTTCATCAGCGCTTCAAGTCCGTTATATGTGTTTGAAAAATATTTAATTATAGGAGATCTTAGATCGACAAAAAAGCTATTACATCTATTTGATAAAAATAATTTTGACTACATAACCAGTATAGCTGATAACGGACCGGGTCCCGCTGAAGTTACAAGTATGGGACATACACAATATGATAAAGCAAACCGAAAATTTTTTGTTACCGACCACGGAAAACAAAGCATACTCAGCTTTGATTTGGATAGCGCTTTTGCCGATCCGCATTACAGCCCCATGGTAAAAGCGAAAATTAAGCCCGAGTTGTTTCCCAGTTACTATTATTATGTAAATGACACTTTTTCTATTGGTATATTTATAGCGCCCCCCGATCTTAAGCCAACTGTTGCTAAGTGGAATATGAATACAGGAGAAATTGAACTGATGCAATATGAAAACCCCAAAGTAAAAGGCAAGCGCGTATCTTTTGCCGTATCAATGGAACATGGTATTTACGCCGAATGTTATTCAAACTGCGACCTGATAACAATTTGCAATTTGGATGGAGAATTAATGTGCAATATATATGGACGGAATTGGGACAGCAATAAAACAAACTCAAACAGTATTCGCTATTATTATCGTAGTGTATTTTGTAATGATAAAATAGTTGTTGGCTATTCCGGAAAAAACAATTTTTCAGTTGAATGGCGTCCAACTAAATTTATTGTTTTTGATATTAACGGCAATTATATTAAAACCTTGGAAACAGGCTATAAGTTAGTTGATTTTTGTTTTGATCAGGACAACAACCGAATAATCATGGCTTTAGACAGTGAAATACAATTTGCCTATTTGAATCTTGATGGGATTATATGATTAATAAAACTTTCAAAGCGGGTATTAAATCTTTTTTAAAATATCTATTTGCAGTTTTATTTATCGGTTTTATTATTTATGAAATAGTTTTTATTTGCAGGGTGTTTTTTTTGTATCATGCGTAATTCCTTCAGACTCAATGCAGCCTACTTTGCCAAAAGGCGATTATGTGTATGTTACGCAGAGAATACCCGGTCGCAGGGTTTTAGAATACAACCATAGAGTTGTTCCTTCAAATACCCTTTACTGGTTGCGTAATCATACGCGAGGCAAAGAAGAACGACTTTTTACCTACGAAAACTACAAACAAGTGTGGTGGTAATGTAAAATAAAAACAAATAAAATTTTATAAATGAGACCATTAAAAATCTTGCAAATATTGGCTTAATACCCAAATATTGATAAAAATAAAATGACATTTTTTTCAAAAAGTTTTGCGTTATTAAAAAAAGTGTAACTTTACAGCATGTTTAGAAATATATTTTTTCCCTTTGTGTTGATTTTTTTTGCAGCTTGCAGCACTAAAAACCTTGCAAACGATACCGAAGGTGTTTCCATTAATATACCTGTATTAATAACCGATGAGTTTCTGCTTGCAGAACTTTCTTTTGAAGAGAAAGAGGCTATTGCGCCGTATTTGTTTAGCGAAGAAGACAAAAGGAGGCTTGCCAACTTTAAAGAAGAAGATAATCCATGTTTAGTAAAATTAACATTTAAAAGATAGTTTTATCATGTTGAAAAATAGACATTTGATAATGCTTTTATTTCCTGTTTTTCTATTTTCATGTGGTCAAATAGGAGGTAATAAAAAATCATTAACTGAGGATTACAATTTGCAAATAGCTGCAAGAATACAGGAGCTTACAGAGGAAAATAATCAGTCAGTACTTAAGAATCAAAAAGTATATTGGGGAAATGATACGGCTAATACTTACATGTTGTCGGATTTTTCAGCACGGCAAATACTGTTTTTCTATTTTTCTGATAATACTTGTAGTCCCTGTGTTGAGGAATCAATTAAAATTATTTCAATGTATATATCTGATTATATGACCAATAACCATGTTATATTCATATCACCGGATTGTATGCCCCGTTTTCGGGATAATTGCTACGGAAAAAGGCTGTTAGGATTGGAAAACAAAGAATTAGGCATCCAATTAGAAAAAGAGTTTGTTCCATTCTTTTTTACAATAAACGAAGATTTGAAAATCAATGATTTACATATAGTTAATAAAAATGATTTCGATAAAACCTCAGAGTATTTAAAAAATTTAACATCAAAGTTGTAACTTGCAATCAGCACAAGTCTTTTGAAGTACTTGAAAGCGTATTTTGTTTAAACAACCTCTATTTAATATCAATAATCCTATGGTCGATAAGCACAAAGACAAGGGTTACAAGAGCGCTGTAAATGAGATAAAGTTTTATGGGGATATAATCGGAAGGTTTTATCTTCATCTTACTCCAGCAATACCATGTAAGAAACGCTTTTCCAAAAAGATAAGCGATAAATGTCGCCAATGCTACTCCCACCAGATTATAACCTTTGTTTATCATAAAAAAGCTGAGGAATATGTTGATAATCAGTTCCAAAATGGCGGCAATAAGAGAAATATGCGTTTTTTTCCTGCCGACAATAATGGTTTGCGGAAATACAAGTCGGGGTATTACCAAAAGAGAATAAACCAAAAATATATCTGCGCTTTTTTGAAAATCGGGATTAAACATTCGCGGATACAACCATCTTGTTGACAGCATTATAACTATTGTCAACGGAAAAAGCAGGTGCATCAGCCGTTTCGACTTTGCCTTTATTTTTGCAAGCGCTTCTCTCATTCTTTCGCGCGTTGAAAACTCTGAAAGCATCGCATTGCTGAGACCGTTAGCCAGCATAAGCACAAGCGGAAACTCCTTTGCGCCGTAACGAAACCATGCAAACATAGCCGGGTCGCGATAAACGGCTGAAATTATAATTCCGTCTGTATACTGAGCCGATCCGCTGATAAGCGATGTAAGAATCAACGGCGCACCAAGATAAAGGTGTTCTTTCATAAATTCCCACGAAACTCTTATTTCGGCATATCTCTTGAGCAGCGCAATCAACCAGATCCACCTAACGCCGGTAATTGCCAGCAATCCGTATATTGCCCAAATAATATCTTTCCCGAAAACTATCGGCAGTATTACCACAACCGCCTGTCCCAGAAAGGTATAAAGTCCGTATTGAAATATTCTGTACGAGCGGTTATTCAGCAGATAGATATATTCGATAAGGCAAACCGGACTGCTGAGCAGTATATACAAAAAGAGCAGATTCAGGTAAGGGACATTCCCTCTGAGATTGAAAACCGAAAAATTATTTTTATACGCATGTCCAAAAACAAAGACGATAAGGCTGAAAATACATAACAACAGAAATGCGTTGAAAATTTCGGGAGACTTTTCGGAGCCGTTGTCGCCAAACTTGCGGAATGTCTTGTTTCTGTGGTAAAGCGGAAGCAGCGACTGGATAATTCCCGTAATCCAGAAAAAAGTAACAACTCCGGCAATAAACATAAACATTTCCCATTTACCTATATCGGCGCGTGTTAAATGCCCTTTGGTGAACACAATGCTTATGACAAGGAAAACGACAACCTTCATCATGTGGAATGCCTGCAAACCGGAAATGTTGTCTATAAATTTTATTTTTTTCAAGTCGAAATCTATTATTTCAGAGACGTTAAACGCTAAAGCTAAAAAATCGGACAAAGATAGTAATTGAGCATATATGAGAAAATAAAATTAAAATTTTGTGAAGTTGATTTTTTGATGTTACTTTGCATCGTAAACGGTGGATGTAGCTCAGTAGGTTAGAGTAGCGGATTGTGGTTCCGTTGGTCGTGGGTTCGAATCCCATCTTCCACCCAAAGACAAGCCTTTCAAACTCATTGAATCTGAAAGGCTTGTTGTTTTTTAAGATAAACATACAGCCTGTCTAAAAGACGTTATGGTTGCGAAATGTTATTAAATCAAAACTGTTGCCATGACATAATGCATTCCCTTCATTGGTTGCAGAAGCACAAAATTTATCTGCCGAATTGTATAGCGGAAACAGTCCGTTTAGCGTGGTGAAGATGAACTTTGTATGAGGTTGGAGCGCTTTTATAACGTTTTTCAGTATTTCATCGTTTTCCATATTTTTGTTTCTGACGGAACATTATGTTGTTAAAATTTATATATTTGTTATGTCAAATATATTTTCATGTATTAAAAAAAAATGTTGTGTTAAATGAATATTAATCCTACCATAGTTATAATTATAGTTTCAGTCTTGTTGTTTGTGAGCGTGCTTGCGAGCAAAACAGCCAATCGCATCGGTTTGCCTAAGTTGGCGTTCTTTCTGATTATTGGTATGTTGGCAGGAACAGAAGGGATTGGAAAAATATCGTTCCATAGTCCTGAGATTGTGCAATTTCTCGGAATTATAGCGCTTTGCTTTATTCTTTTTTCGGGCGGGCTTGATACAAAGTATGACCAAATTAAACCCATTGTTTGGCGCGGAGTCGTCTTATCGACCTTAGGCGTACTGATTACTGCCGTTTGTTTGGGAGCTTTTGTTCATTGGGTAACCGATTTCACATGGCTCGAATCGCTTTTGTTGGGTTCTATTGTATCTTCGACTGATGCCGCCGCAGTATTTGCCATTTTCAGAAGCAAAAGCGTAGGTTTAAAACGCAACCTGCGCCCCACGCTTGAATTTGAAAGCGGAAGCAACGACCCGATGGCTTATTTTCTTGTATTGATGTTTATTTCGCTCATCAAGCAGCCGGAAAACTCTATATGGGTTATGATTCCGGTGTTTCTCAAAGGGATTGTGCTTGGCGCCGTGATGGGCTTTTTAATCGGCAAATTTACGGTTCGCATCATCAATCGCGTCAATTTGTTCATAGAGGGTTTGTATCCCGTGCTTACCATCGCCATGATGTTTTTCAGCTATTCGTTTACCGAACTTATCGGCGGTAATGGTTTTTTGGCTATCTACATATCGGGGCTGATAGTGGGAAACAGCAATTTTATCCACAAACGGAGCTTGCTGAAATTCTATGACGGCTTTGCGTGGTTGATGCAGATACTGATGTTCATAACATTGGGATTGCTGGTTTTTCCGTCTCAAATGACTCCGATAATCGGTATCGGGTTGCTGATTTCGGCATTTCTTATATTGGTGGCACGTCCTATTGCAATGATTTTGTGTCTATTGCCGTTTAAAATATATTATAAAGACCTGACATTTATTTCGTGGGTGGGATTGAAGGGAGCCGTACCTGTCATTTTTGCCATCTATCCCATGGTAGAAAAGATCCCGAATGCCGATGTGATTTTCCATATAGTCTTTTTCATTACGTTAACCTCCCTTTTGTTGCAGGGAACTACGCTTTTCAATGCCGCGAAATGGCTCAATTTAGCAATTCCTGAGGGAAAAGAAAAGAAAACTATCTTGGAATTTGATTCAGAGACTATTAAGTCGGTTATAGAGGAAATGGTGGTGGAACACGACTTCAGATGCGTAAATCATGCCATTGTCGATTTGGAACTGCCCAAAACAGCTCTGATTGTGATGATTGAACGCAACAACAAATATTTTACGCCCAACGGTAGCACGGTTATCGAGCCGGAAGACAGGCTAACTATTTTGGCTGATTCAAAAACGAATTTAAATATAACGTTTAAAGCGCTCAAATAATAAATGATAATCATTGCGGTATTGGAATGCAAACAGCTATTTATATCATAATAGCTACAAAAGGATTTGACGCTTTCGATAACTGGAGACAGTTAGCATGTTATGCAGGGGTAGCGCCGTTCCCTTATCAGTCGGGAACAACCATTAATGGACGAACAAAAGTGTATCCACTCGCTGACAAAAAACTCAAAAGCCTGCTAACATGTGTGCAATTTACGCTGTTCGCCATGACAGGGAACTGAAAACTTATTATGAGCGAAAAGTAAAAGAAGGAAAAAATAAAATGCTGGTAATAAATAATGTAAGATGCAAATTACTGGCGCGTGTGTTTGCCGTAATTAACAGAAAAACTCCTTTTGTGAATACACTCAAATTTGCTTCCTGAATTTTTTGATATTTTTCTTCAAAAAAGTTTGGTTGGTATCATAAAATAAAAATAACGCGGAACAACCTGTCTGAAACTCAGGTTTCCACGCCTACCACTCTGACAAGCCGATCCACGCCGCATACGCGGCATTTCACACACTTATTTTTGAGTGATAACCCATAAATGGGTCAAAGTGGAAAATTGAGTTTCAAGAATAAATAGCAATACGCTACTTTATATGTTAGTTATCTCTTTTTCTGTATTATGTCATGTTTTTTAGTATGAATGCTCGATATTTCACCTAAAACAATTATCTTTATCCTCAGATCAAACATTAAACATACACATAATGAATTTATTAAATTTCAACACTTTGTTTCCGGATGAGGCAAGTTGTAAAGTCAAATGGAAAAAATACAGAGATAAGCAAGGAGTAGTTTGTCCTCGTTGTAACTGTCAATCTCATTATTGGAAAAAGGATAAAGAGAATTATGAATGCAAGGGATGCAGCTATCGTCAAAGTTTGCGTTCCAACACGGTGATGCACGGTAGCCAATTGCCTTTCCGTTATTGGTTTATAGCGATTCATTTGCTTACTTCTACCAGGAAAAGTTTTTCAGCCAGTGAACTTCAACGTCAATTAGGTCACAGTACCTATAATCCAATTTGGGCTATGTTGCATAAACTTCGCCAAGCGATGGGAGTCCGTGATGCTAGTTACCGTTTAACAGAGGTTGTCGAGTTGGATGAAGAATTTTTCTCTACGGAAACACCTGATGATGAAAAAGATAAATCCATAAAACGAGGTCGCGGCAGTCAAAAGAAGAGTGAGGTTTTAGTGATGGCTGAGAGCATTCCTGTTGAAGGCAGCTATTTACCCAAAGGTGGAAAACCCCGTAAGGTTAGATACATTAAAATGTTTGTCATCGAAGATTTAAAGTCGTCAACGTTATATGAAAAAGTCGTCGAATCAATAGAGTGTCAGTCTATGATAGATACTGACAATTCTAATTCATATACAAATTTCAAGTTTCTGGTCAAAGAACACCGTCCGCAAGTAATCTCCCCAAAAGAAGCCGGCAAGTTATTGCCTTGGGTGCACATTGCCATTAGTAATGCCAAACGGATGTTCCTGGATATATTCCACGATATTAAGCCGGAATACCTGCAAAGTTATATGAATGAATTTTGTTATAAGTTCAACAGAAGATATTTCGGAGAAAACCTGTTTGATAGACTTATGATAGCAGCAGTAACGAATAAAAATCAATTTAGGTACAACATTGAGTAATTATTTTATTTATTTAGCGGGATATATTATTTGGATTTGGTAATTTAAGATAGATTTATTATTTTTGCATCAAAAAATGTTTATGAAATGTTCTAAATGTCAATTCGAAAACAATGTAAAAAATGGTACAGTTCGCAAT
>Ga0099364_10012546_pt1 | contig 11414 bp, 6 predicted proteins | sample TergutTh196P3_FD_73070 | JGI IMG/M metagenome (GOLD analysis project Ga0099364, IMG submission 73070) | Microcerotermes parvus P3 segment gut microbial communities from Pointe-Noire, Republic of the Congo - Th196 P3 | ecosystem: Host-associated > Arthropoda: Insects > Digestive system > Gut ...
AATAACCGTGGCAAAGGGTGCGGAAGTTCTTTTAAAAGATACACCCCGCCGCATTATCCGGGAATTTTCCTTTGTTGCAGCTGACAAGTACGACACAGCAATGGATCCTGCTTACAGTGACAGCGCTTTTTTTGCAGACATAATTGTAAAACATGGGGATTGCATTGAGCTTGGAAATCTCTCTGTAAATGTTTTGGAAACACCAGGACACACACGCGATTCGCTCAGCTTTTTTGTGCCAGAACTTGAACTTCTTGTGCTTAATGAGACCATGGGTGTTTTGATGAAGGATAAAAGCGTGTTTCCAAGTTATCTTACAAGTTACACTGACACAATTTCTTCAATTGAAAAATGCGCGTCAATTCCATACAGGTTTTTATCTTTGCCCCACCGCAGCATTGTTTCGAGCGAAGATGCAGAAGGGTTTTTTGACAAGGCCAGGACTTCGGTCATTGCATGCAAGGATTTTATTTTAAAAATGAAGCATGACGGATTAAACGAAGATGAGATGGCGGATCTGTTTTTCCAGCACTATTGCAATGAAACTATATTAAATTATCAGCCAAAAGAAGCTTTTATGGCAAATGCCCGCGCAACAATTTCCTGTACATTGTCTGCTTATTGATATATCGTTCTATCGAGAATTATCCCAATCCAGCCGTCAACATCGCTTACATCTTCTGCAATCAAGCCTATGGAAACATTCTCTGTTGTTTCTGCAACAAGCCATTCTATGCCCATGTATTCAAAACGTGCGCCAATTCCGGGTAAGTCAGCAAGTCCCATGGCATGGCTAAAATGCCTTGATATCATCATTGTTGCAGGGATATTGGCCTGGTTTAAAACAAGCGCCCACAGCATTGCCCTGGAATCACAGTCTCCTCGGCCTTCAATGGCTGCACTTACAAGGTTTAAAAAATCACTATTGGTTGTTCTTCGTTCATATTGAAATTTTTGAATCCATTCCAAAACCCTGCTTGCAAGTTCTGTATTATCAGGAGAGCTCATGTGTCGTTCAATAACAAAGGCCGCGTCCTTAAGGCGTTCAAATGAATCCCTGTAAATTGCGCGGTAATATCTTGTCCAGGCATCCTGCCAGAAAGGACTATCAGCATATCTTAAAAAAACATTGAACTCCCTTTCAATAAAATCCTGGGCAGCCATTTCATCAATATCATAAAACCAGGCTTCTTCATTAAGACCCCAAACTGGGCGGCGCGTTCTTGTATCTCTTGGATAGGAGAACTCTGTAATGGGTCCTGGATAACGGCGGTATGCTTCGCCCGGGATAAAAGAATCAAGCACAGAAAGATGAAGAACCCAGAGGTCTGATCGTTCATGCGGGCTGTAAGCAAGGGCCAATAAGAGAGGGCCTTTTTCTTCGGGATTGTCAGCATCAAGCTCTACAGCAATACCCCAGCCAACCATTCCTGCAAAGGGATCATCCGGACGGGGAAAAATCAATTCAAGTATAACAGCATCTTTGTTGCGGTATTCAAAAAAACTTGTGTCCCCATAGCTCCCAAGTCTTTCCTGGGTGTCCATAGCCATCTCTTCAACAGATGAATATACACTTCCCTGGGGATAAACAACTATGTCTAGGTGCGCTCCGTCAGCTGTAATAAAAGAAAACCTGTCCCTGCCATCCCCTTCTATGTATTCATAGTCCTCTGGAAGATCCAGTGCAAAACCCCAGGTAGGTGAATACATGGGGGAGGAATATGCATAAAGAAATGAAAAAATGAATAAAAACAGAAAAATAATGATTTTAATATGTTTCATACTATATTATTATAGTCAAAATGGAAAAAAATCTTAAGGGAATCCCCCTTGTTTTTGAAAATGATTATTGCATGGTCTTGAATAAGCCTGCTGGCTTAGCGGTTCAGGGAGGCGAGGGGATAAATGTTTCACTTGATTCAATATTAAGCTCTTGTTATAAAATAAGGCCTCTTTTGGTGCACCGCCTTGATAAAGACACGTCCGGCATTATTCTTGTGGCCAAAGACAGGGAAGCTGCTGCGGCTTTTTCAGGAATTTTTGGGGGAAAGCACAGGCCTGGTTCTGAACCTGCTGTAAAGCCTTTAAAAAAATATCTTGCTGTGTGCAAAGACATTCCCAAGCCTCCCAATGGCTTTATTAAGCTTGATCTGGACATGCGTGGGCAAAAGAAAAAAACAGAAACCTCCTACAAGCTTCTTAAGACTTTTGAAACAAGTGAACAAAACCTGGATCTTCCGCCTTTCTCGCTTTTGGAACTTGAGCTTGGAACAGGGCGCATGCATCAAATACGCAGGCATTTAATGTTAATTGGCCATCCTGTGCTTGGAGATGATAAATACGGAGATTTTAGTCTGAATAAAACCCTGCGCAAAACAAAAGGGCTTAAAAAACTTTTGCTGCATGCATCCCATCTTGTTATTCCAGCTTTTAAACTTTTACCCCAAGGCCTTGATATTATGTGCGACCCACCGGAGGAATTTTTAAGATTTATTGGAAATACCGCCTTGTAATATGGCATGGAGTTTTGCGAATGCAAAACTCCCAGCAATTCCGCAGGAATTGCAGTTGACTCGTCTGCTTTTTTTATTGATAGTTAAACCATGGATAACATTCCTGCTTCTCAAAGCTATCTTGAATCATTAACCACAAGGGAACTCATAATACTTGCTGATACTCATGGCATTGATATTCCACCGGGTCTTGACCGCGTTTTTATAATTGAAGAATTGCAGGAACTTACAGCTTTTCAACTGGATTTTCAAATGGATATTGATCTTGATGTTGAGCTTAAAGAAGAATCAAGCGAAGAACCACATGGTAAATTTCCAGAGTCCGTTGTTTTGCCCAAACAGTATAATATCACATTTATAGAAACCCTGGTTCGCGATCCGCTTTGGGTTTATATTTATTGGGAAGTAAAGGGAGCTGACAGGGAGCTCTTTGAAAAAGCTCCTGATTTTAACGGATATTTTTTAAGAATAGTTTCAATCAATACGTCCGCAGCAAATACATCTGCAAATCCAGAGGAAGTTTTTACAGTTCCCATAGAGCCAGAGGATAATGCCAGGTATTTGGGCTTTCCTCCGGCTGAAGATCATAATGACACAGATAAAGAAACAGAGGAGATTTTGGCCAGGGTTGGGCAGCGCAGTTTTAAGATTGAGTTATACGCAAAAAAGGGAAAAGAAAACAATTTTCTTTCAGCAAGCGAAGTTTTTACACTTCCCAGCCTGCCACCAAGGTCTGAAAAAAAGGCATTGGATAAATATCCTTTGATAAAAATGTCCGGTATTGAAGATTTTAATATTATCCGGAACGCGGATCGGGATGCAAGAATTAAAAGGGGCGCTAATACCGCATAATATAAAATGAGCAATACTCCTGTAATATCCCTGGTACTCAATATTCATCTGCCTTTTGTAAGGCACCCGGAAAAAAATATTTCCATACAGGAGGGATGGTTTTTCGACATTGTGACAGAAACCTGCCTGCCTTTACTTGAAGTGTTTGACCGCCTTGACAGCAGTCATATTCCATTCCGCATTGGCATTTCCATTTCCCCGGTTCTATGCCACATGCTTTCTGATGAACATTTGTTAAATAGGTATCTTGAGCATGTTGATAAAAAAATTGAATTGGGAGCTGAACAGCTTAAATCACTTGAAGAAGATAATCCTGTATATGAAACAGTAAAATACTATTACAACAGGTTTCTGGATCAGCGCGTTCTTTTTACAGAGCGCTACAATATGGATATTCTTAAAGTGTTTGATTACTACCAGAGAAAGGGCAGGGTGGAACTTCTAACTACTTCTGCAACACATGCTTTTCTTCCCTTTTATTCCAAATACCCAGAAGTTATCCAAGCCCAGATTGAAGTGGCTACTTCTACTTACAGGATTCATTTTGAAAAATACCCTCAGGGGTTTTGGCTTCCGGAACTTGGATGGTCAGGGGAACTTGAAAAATGGCTAAGGGTATATAACTTCGGGTATACGATTCTTGATACCCATGCACTTGTCTATGCAAATCCTCCTGCAGAAAAAGGCAGTTTTTTTCCAATAAAAACCCCTATGGGTATTTTTGTATTGGGAAGGGATTTTTACGCAAGCCAGGATTTAAATTCATTGATGAACAATGCTTTGTTCAGAAACAATAATTTTGACCTGGGCTTTGAGCTTTCTCAGGATCAGGTCAAGGCATTTTTGGGTGCTTATGGCAGCCGTACAGGCACAGGGTATAAGTGCCAGGCCCAGGACTCAAGTCCCTATAATCCAGCCAATGCCGCGATCAAGGTAAAAGAATGTGCCGGGCAATTTATTAAAAACACTCTTGAGCGCTTTGAGGCTGCCAAAGCATATATGAGCAGCCAGCCAATAAGTGTTTGCATTTTGGATGCTGCGCTTATGGGAACTCAGTGGTACGAAGGCCCCCTGTTTTTAGAGGCACTATTCAGAGCTGCCATGAATAAGGCAGACTCACAGGACTTTCTCTTTATGACCCCTGCGGAATATATCTTCAAGCTTGACACAAGAAACTTCCAGGTACTTAACCCTGAATACTCGTCAATGGGAATGAATGGCTATGCAGAAACCTGGGTGGACTCGTCCAATGACTGGATGTACAGGCATACCATGCGCGCCCTGGAACGCATGATAGAACTGGCAGAACGCTTCCCTGACAATACCGGTCTTAAGGAACGCGCTTTGAACCAGGCCAGCCGGGAAATTCTTTTGGTGCTGGCCTCTGACTGGCCTGCCATGCTGTACAGGCAGGAAAACACAGAATACGCCAAAAATCAGCTTGAATCAGCTTTAAGGAATTTTACAACAATTTATGAAGCCCTGGGCAGCAATCATATAAGCACAGAATGGCTTACAAATCTTGAACGCAGGCATAATATTTTTCCAAATATAAATTACCGGATTTTCAGAAAAAAGAAGTAAGGCTCAATAATCTATATTCATAATTCTATACTGTAAATCAAGGGCACTTCGTATAACAGCAATGGCTTCTTCAGCAGGTCTGAACCTGGGGTCTAATCTAAGGGATTCTTCCCAGTATATAAGCGCATTTAGGTAATTACCAAGCCTGTACTCGTCAAGTCCCCGGAGGTAAAACTCGTCAACCATGGCAGCGCGTTCTGCCCTGCCATTGTCTCCAAGGTCCAGACGAAGCCCAAGGCTTACCCTGTTTAATGGGCGCATTTGGGTCATAAGGTCAAGTGTATAATTTACTTCCAGGGCAATTCTGTCGAGCATTACTGCACTGCCAACTGTAAGCCTTGCGCCTCCTGCCCTGCCCATAAAACCAGCTCTCATGGACAGGAAGTTCGTTACAGAAACAGCTATACCAGCTGTCCAGTAGGGACTTTCCGAAAGGTCTGTGTCCTGGAAGTTTATGGGCAGTACAAAGTCAAATGCAAACAATACAGGCCTTATGGGTTTATACGCTATTCCAGCCACAAGAGCAGATGGAAGGGGATCATCCATTACAGCAGGTCCTATATTTCTAAGCACAAGTGCGGCTGATGCGTTTTTTTCACGCGATGTATAAAACTTAAATAAATTAAACCTTGATAAAAGCCCAATATCAGCCATTGCTGTAATTGCTGATTGGGAATCACCGGAACCTATCATAAGGCTGCCTTTTGGATTGCCCAGATCATCAGAATCTGTATAGTCCGGGACAAAGCGGAACGCGCCTTTTATGTTAATTCCAGCAGAGACCCCGGCAAAGTCATATGTGGAAAAAAATGTCCTTGATAAATTCAATATTGCAACTACTTCAGAATAATAACCTGTGGCAACCCTTTCCCCGTAAAAATTATATTCTGTAAACGGGATATAAAGCCATTTAAGGCCTCCTGCAAAGCCTACATAATCCCCATGGCGGTTTGCATAGACAAGGCCTTCAAGATTGGCATCTCCTACCCAGTTATTGTGGAAAAGCCCAATTTCTGACCTTGCCAGCATGGACGAACCTGCTGGATTATACTCTATAAAGCTGATATCATCAGCAACAGCGCTGAATGCACCTGCCATTCCTTCTGAACGGCCTCCCATGGGTATATTTAATACAGGAAAGGCTGTGAGTCCTGCATTTGGATCAGGGCCAAATATGGAATTAAAGTAGTCAGAGAGCGAGCCATAGGCATCAGAATCGAATAATTGGGCATGTATATTTGCCTGGACGAGAAGAATTAAAATGACTAAAAAAACACACGTTTTCTTCATAACGTTACTCTGAATATCGGACAATTTATTATAATTCCATATAATAGTATTGTATACTATAGAGTGTATGTTTGATCACCGATATTTAGAAGTAGATAATTGTCTCATTTTTATATAGGCTATAGGAGTGGCTATTAAGGCATGGTTTTCAGGAAGCGTTTAACATTTTTTATTGCAATAATATGCTTCTTGATGGCTTCTATGTCTATTTATGCAAGGGGCAGGCAAGATCCAGTCATACAAGAGGCAGATGAACTTATTGAGTTTGGGGATAATTCTGAAGCCATACGTATTCTGAACGAGCTTACAAGGGAAAACCCTGATATTTTTGAAGAATCACAGCAAAGGTATGAGAGAATTCTAAGGGCTCATGGTCTTTATGTCAGTATTGCGCATGAATTACTGGATGTTATTGACAATGACCCTGATGATGATGACAGAATCGTTGAACTGTCCAACCAGCTCAGGGCCCTTGGTTCTGTTTCTGATGCGGAAACTGAAGAATTCCTTACAATGGTCAGGGAAAGGGCTTTCTATAACCAGAATGTACGCAGGCTTGCCAGGATTTTCGAAGAAGCCCGTATTTTACTGGCTCGCGAAGATTACCGGGGCGCAATGGATGTTTATGCAAGCGGCCTTGTTATATATCAGGAAGATTTTTTTGCATCTGGTTATGGCCCAGAAGCTGAGCAGCTTGCTTTGGACGGGCTTGATGCAATCAACCAGGGTTTAGCTGGATTTAATAACCTCATAACACCTGTTACAACTGCTGCAAGGCAGGATTTATTAAGCAGAACTCAGGAAATTGAGGCTGTGTATGAGATGTTCAATTCACTTATCCCGCACATGGAAAATATTATACATATCATGTCTGAATTTTCCAGAACATCCATGGAATACGAGCAATTGCACAGCCAGCTCCCGCCGGTATTTCCATATTTGCCCAACAGGTCATTTTTATTCTTTGCAAACCGGATTTTACAGGGACCTCTTGATGAATCTGCGTATCGCACAGAAGGCATGATCGGTACCCTTAACAGGTTCTGGGATCAGGAAATAAGCCGTGCAGAAAGAGCTGTTGTTGATTTTGCCTTGCATAATTTTAATTCTGTATATAATGACTTAAGCAACCGCCAATATGACAATATAATTCCGCGTATAAACGCAACACAGCAGTTATTGTCAGCATCAAGGAGTTTTCTGGATCAAAGGGCCCTGTTTTTGGGATCATCCGGGTTAAATCCTGTCATGATATTTGATGAACCTGTAATTCCCCAGAACGCAGATGATTTTATAAGGTACAGGTCCATGGGTCAGGCTCTGGACTTCTTTAGAATTGCCGCAGACATTGGTCAGCGTGAGCAGGCAATAGAACAATCCGGCCTGGTTATTTTTACTGAAGGGACTGCCACTGCGGAAACTGCCATTTCAATAGAGCAGAATACCCGCCAATTATTTATAGCCATGGATTCAGAAATTACCGGGCTTGAAAACGCCATAAGTTCAGAAATTATTGATTATGAAAGATATTTTAATATAGGTTTTACTGGTGCTGACATAAGCCAGGATTCTTTTGTGTTTCTTTACCAGGCAAGAGCGTTGGTTCAGTCGATTGGCGCTTATATAAGGCAGCAGATACTTGAAGCCTTTATACGCCAGTACACAATTGCAAATGAAATAATGGAAAGGGATGTAAGAAGCCTTGAACAGGATTTCAATGAAAGGTCAAGATATATCCACGGAATTGTAAGTTACATAGAATATGATGACATTATAACTGAAGTTACAAGATATTATCCCAGAGAAGGGATGCTGCTTCTTGAACAGTTTAATATAGGTCTTTCTGCAAGCATCATAGATGCCCAGGAATTGCTGGCCCAGTATGCTGCAGAACCAGTAAGCATATTAAACACAGCAGAAGGCAATGCTCTTAGGCAGGAAGCTATATCCATGCTGGGCCGTCTGCAAGGCATGCAGTCCCAGACAAATGCCATGATTGCCCAGGCCAGAATCAATATTGACCGCGCCGCAGCCCTGTGGGCAGAAGGCGACAGGCTCTTTGAGGAATCCCGCGCTGCCCTTGAACGCGGTGATTTTGCAACTGCACGGGCCCGCTTGCAGCAGGTTCAGGAGCTTTACAGCGAATCATTAATGCTGCAGGAATCAGAATCATTAAGGGCAATAGCAGACGAAAGGCTGCTGACGTTAGGCGAAGATATTATTCTTGCGGAAAATGAATTTGTCATACGCGAAGTCAGGGAATTGATAACACAGGCAAGGAACCTGTTCTTTGACGGAAACTTTGATCAGGCAGAAGAACGTTTGGTCAGGGCGCAAAACCGCTGGAGGGACACAAACACCACGGATGAACCGGAAATCAATTACTGGCTTACAATAGTCAGGAATGCCCTCTCCTTAAGCGCAGGAAGGGAAATACCCATTACAGCTCCATTGTTTGCAGAAATGAGCCAGCTTTTATCAGACGCAAGAATTAATTATAATGAAGGGGTCAGCCATATAAATGCCGGCAGAAACCAGGAAGGTTTAAGATATTTTGCAGATGCGAGAAACATGACAAGACAGGTTGAATTAATGTTCCCGCTTAACCGTGAAGCCCGGCTTTTGGATCTTCGCATGGAACAATTTACAGACCCTGCTGCGTTTAACGCTTCTTTCCAGCAGAGGATAAACAGCGCTGTGGCAGGAACAAGGCTGCGCTCTGTTGAAGCCTTTGCAGATCTACAGGACCTTGCAGAGATCAACCCGCAGTTCCCGGGCATAAACCAGATAATAATCCAAGCAGAAATTGACATGGGTTACAGGCCTCCTGCGCCCAATCCCCAGGCATTGGCGCGTTCAACAGCGCTTACAACCCAGGCACAGCCCATTGTTGATACCAGGAATACCACCATGTACGAAGTTGCCCTTACCTGGCTTAACGAGGCAATAGACTTAAATCCCAATAATAATAATGCCATAATGTTAAAAGACAGGCTGCAAATACTTATGACCGGTACAGGCACATTTGTAATGGATTCAAGGTCATTTGAAGAATATCAGAGGGCAATTAATGAGTTTAATATGGGTAACAGATTTACTGCCTGGGCCATTGTGCAGGAACTTTTAAGAAATCCCCAGAATCAGCGTTCAACACAGATATTGGATCTGCAGCGCAGGATAGAGGCGTCATTATGATAAAAAAGTATCTACTTGCTTTATTTTTAATATTCATATTCTCCCTGTCACTTGGCGCCCAGAGTACATTTTTTTGGGAAAGCCCGGAAGCTTTTTCCGGTGTAAACGGCACTTTTCCAATCACAGTGTCCAATGACAATTTTGGCATATTGCTCTGGCAGGAATCAATTCCCAATGAAACAGGCGGCAGTATCTATATACAGCTGGCAGTAAAAACAGAGGACGGGTTATGGGGAAGGCGCGGTATAATCGGCGGCCCCTATCAATTTTCCGGAACCGAACCTTCCATACTAAGCGCGGTAATTGATAATCAAGACCGTATTATTATTGCTGCTGCTGCATCTTCAACAGAAACAGAAATTCTTATATCAGATGATCAGGGCTTTAATTTTGAATCATACAGGTTAGACAATTACGGAGAAACCCTGCTTTCTCCCAGGCTTGCAGTCAGGTCTGACGGCGGTTTTCTTCTTTTTATAACAAGAGGCGGGGACATATCCCTTTCAATATATTACGCACTTTCTGATGATGCTCTTAACTGGACACCATTTCTTCCTTTTATAACAGATCCTGGAATGAACCTCAACTTTCTGCCTTCCCACGCTTCTTTGGGTTCTTCTGATTATGTAATTTTCCAGTCTTTTTTAAGTACTGTTGAAACAATACCGGCTTTTCAGCTTTATGTAAAAATTTCGCATGACAACGGTGTTACATGGACTCCTTCGCAGAGGTTTACAAATTTCCGCGATTCCTTTATGGAGCAAAACGCTTCTGCGGATTTTTTTGACAACCAAAGGGCTCATCTCTCGGTTCAAAATGATTCGCTTTTTGTTACATGGGAAAGGCGGTTTAGGACTTCATCTCCGCAAGTTTACGCTGCCAGGATGAACAGGGAAGGCAGGATAACAGGTATTGCAGAGCGCATCAATTCCATGGATGCCTTTTGCAATAACCCCATTGCCTTTACACATAACAATATCCTCAGCATTATTTGGTTTGACAACCGCCGCGGCGAAAACAGAATCTTTATGGCACAGCACGAGCCTGGAATTGGCTGGACTGACAGAGACCTTTCAGGGATTATTTCAGGGGATTCTACATTTGGCCGCCCCATAATGGGAGAAGATGGGCTTAATATTTTCTGGCAAACTTCAAGCCAGAATGTTTCCAGGATTTTTGCTCTTTTACCTGATATATCTGTAGACGCACCAAGGATTACTGCCCAAAACTTTATTCCAGGACGCAGAACCCGCAGTGAACGCGCGCAATTATCATGGACAGTGCCTTTTGATTCATCCGGGATAGAAGGTTTTTCATATTCCTGGTCAATGGACGAAAATGTACTTCCGGAACAGACTGTACGTATATATAATCAGGGAGATTTTTCAAGTACAAATATTGAAGTTCTGGCTACAGAAGACGGAATCTGGTATTTTTCAATTATTGCCCATGATTTTGCCGGAAACTGGTCTGTACCCAACCGTATAACCTTTATTCATGATACCATTCCGCCTCCAGCTGCTGTAATGATCCAGCCGCCTTTGGATGAATATGGTTATCTGACATCAAATACATTCAGCCTTAGATGGAATCCGCCTCCAGCATCGGATGTAGTGGGCTATTCCTGGAACCTTGAGTATCTGGGTTCTGCATTTCCATATATAGGCATGGAAAACACTGTATTCCAGACAGAAGCAGCAGCAAGAAATCCAGCTCAAAGAATAAGCGCTCCCCAGATACACGGAGCAGAAACATCAGCATCTTACAGAAATATCGACGACGGCCTATGGCTCTTTACTGTTCAGGCAGTGGATGAGGCTGGCAATATAGGGCCTCTATCAAGCCTTTACTTCCGCACAAATAAATATATTCCATCCACATATATTACCTGGGCCCAGACTTCCATGGACGAGCAGGGCAGAATGCAGCTCCATATCATGGGCAGGGGTTTTTCACAAAACGGTAACCTTGATCGCATAA
>Ga0099364_10012547_pt1 | contig 11414 bp, 9 predicted proteins | sample TergutTh196P3_FD_73070 | JGI IMG/M metagenome (GOLD analysis project Ga0099364, IMG submission 73070) | Microcerotermes parvus P3 segment gut microbial communities from Pointe-Noire, Republic of the Congo - Th196 P3 | ecosystem: Host-associated > Arthropoda: Insects > Digestive system > Gut ...
CCCATGAAACATCCGGGCGAATATCTTTAATCGAAAAAGTTCTGTGCCGCTCCCGGCCGTCCGGGAAGTGGCCGATGCAAGTCTGCACGGCAATTCGGCAGCTTATTTTTTCGCGGTTAGGCAATTGAAACTCCCCCTCGTTGTTTTTTTGATTTCGGACGCCGGCTTGTCCTTCTAATATATATAGTTGGGTAAGATCGCGGCGATCGTCAATCCAAAAACCTCAAACCGCAGGTTGAAAATAAGCCCGTATTATTCCGTAACGGCGTTTGCCAGGACTCACGTCCGCTCACGCAACGCTTCGTCCGTTTCTATGCCAGAAGCGTTAAAAATACCTTCAATATCCGCGCTATCGGGAATTTCGAATACGAATGAATTTTTCGCTTCGTTATACGAAAAAATAACGTTATCGTATGTTTTCAGTGCATTTTCTTGTGCGGGCATTTCAACATCCTCCTTTATTGATGTTATTAACTGATTCGTATTTTTTTGTTAGAAAATATGTTAAAAAATGCTCTACGCATAGAGCTGGTAAAACAAAAACTAAAGGAAATATTCCAGATATTTTCAATCTACTAGCATCTATTGATCCGTAAGCTAACGTAGCGGTTAAACCAATCGTCGTTGTTCCAAGAAAACGGCTACTTTGTCCACCAAAATCAGGATATTCCGAAATATCTTCTCTATCCAAAAGCGATAAGAGCGACATTATTTCCCGGTAAGCAATAAAAATAAGTACAAGGCAAACGGCTCCAAATCCAGAACTTAAAAGATTAGCGAAAAAAGAATAAATAATCAGGAGATATCCGGTTGTAATGAATAAATAATAATGCGCTCCCTTTTGTGAATATTTCTTTCGTAAAATTAAGGGAACTATAATAGATAAAAGGATTGTTAAAACAAAGCACAGTGATAAATAAATAAAGGTATTCACCGGATGTGGCGTCAATGACCAAGCCCGTAAAAGAAAACGATTAGATATAGATAAATGGTAAATAACCATCGCCGCCCAAAAAATGACCATGTAAAATGTATAATCGCTCAATTTTTTCACGCTGTTCGCTTCAAAAACTATCTTCGTTTTCTTGAAAGATAAAATAAACAGGAGCAAAACGAAAAAAAATGATAAAAGTTTTTGAGCAGAGCTATCTTCATTTATCGGTGCATTAAATGTTATTAGTAATGTGAGTATACAACCATAAAGAGCAATACGCGTACCTCGAATCTCATTAATAACCCATCTTTCGAGAAGTTTATTTGTTTCTGCAATGTCGATTTTGCTCTTATTCTGCGTTGCGTTTTTTTGATTATTTCCTTCACCTGAGTCTTCGTTTTTTTCGAGATTAGACATTTTAACTTCTCCTTCTCGTTGCATAAATGCGTTACCCGTCGGGAAAGCCTTTTATCTTAGGGGATTTATGTAGCGATAAAGGTCTATTTATTCAGGGCTTCACTATGTTATCGGAACTCGTAACGGAACGTACATATCCATTATCCGTTTCTAAGCCAAGAGCATTAAAAATACCTTCAATATCCGCGCTATCGGGAATTTCGAATACGTATGAATTTTTCGCTTCGTTAAACGAAAAAATAACGTTATCGTATGTTTTCAGTGCATTTTCTTGTGCTGGCATTTCAACATCCTCCTTTATTGATGTTATTAATTGATTCGTATTTTTTTGTTAGAAAATATGTTAATAAATGCTCTATGCATAGTGCGGTGCAAGCGAAAAGTAAAGGAGTTATTAAATATAATGTCGATTTGTTAGCGCGAAGTGATTGTAAAAATAATATAAAAGCTAAAAAAAATGTGGTTTTTACAAGAAAAGTGTTACTCTTAATACCAAAATCCGGATATTCCGAGATGTCTTCTCTATCTAAAGTCGATAAGCACGACATTATTTCCCGGTAAATGATGAAAATAAGTACAAGGCAAACCAACACAAATGGAGAAATTAAAAGATTAGCGAAAAAAGAATAAATAGCCAGGAGATATCCGGTTGTAACGAATAAATAATAATGCGCTCCTTTTTGTGATTTTTTCTTTCGTAAAATTAAGGGCACTATAATACATAACAATATCGCTAAAACTAAGCACAGCGATAAATAAAAATATTTAACAGTATTCACCGAATGTGGCATTAATGACCAAGCCCATAAAAGAAAGTGATTCGATTTAGATAAATGGTAAATAACCATAGTCGCCCAAAAAATGACCATGAAAAATGTATAATCGCTCGTTTTTTTCACGCTATTTGTGTCAAAAACGCTCTTTGTTTTCTTGAAAGATAAGATAAAAAGGAGCGAAACGAAAAAAATCGAAAAAAGTCTTTGAGCAGCGCCATCTTCAATTTCCGGCAAATTAAAAAATAATAATGGGAGTATACAACCATACAAAACAATACGTGTGTTTCGAATCTCATTAATAACCCATCTTTCGAGAAGTTTATTTATTTCCGCAATGTCGATTTTGCTCTTATTCTGCGTTGCGTTTTTTTGATTATTTCCTTCACCTGAGTCTTCGTTTTTTTCGAAATTAGACATTTTAACTTCTCCTTCTCGTTGCATAAATGCGTTATTCGTAGGGAAATAATAGCATTCACGAGCGCGCATACAAGTAAATTTTTTCGTCTTTACAAACTTGCATCTTCCCTCGAACAGCAAACCGACAAAACGCCTGATCCGTATGAACGGGTAAACCGTCTTGCCGCAGCGCCTTCAGCTTTAATCGCGCGCTGCGCATATTCTGAAAAACGCAAGGCGCGCTTTCCCTGAAACGCAAACTAATCTTTCCCAAAAACGCAAGTTGGATTTTCCTCATAACGCAATACTATCTTTCCTGAAAACGCAATTTTTAATCTATAATAAGCCTGTTAAATAAGGGGTTTAGGAGTTAAAATGAGCAAACAAAAAACTATCCGAGATGGCGGAAAAACGTCGTCAAAAAAGATTAAAAACGCGTCGCGTGGCCGTGATTTCTGGTTCTCGACAGTGCGGAAAAACCACGCTTGCCAAACAAATCATGGGCAAAAATGATATTTTCCGCACACTTGACTTTGAAAATCTGCTCAAGACGGCAACAGGCAACCCATTAGACTTTGTTAAGCATACTCAAGGGACATTGATTATTTCGTTAAGAACCTTGCCGACTTACCCGTAATTCCAATTCACAAACTTGAGATATTCCATATTGCTTAAGATAAGATTCGCTGTACCGGCTTAATGAGATAACAACGCTTCCAATATGCCATTCATAATTTGTGTCGGAAACAATAACCCGAGGTTCCCCGTATTCATCTCTTAAATCTTTCATAAAACCATTGAATATTGATTCGGATGGATTTCTGTCATCAAAATAAATTGTAATACGAAACAATCTGTCATTTGAAAATGATACGTATATTTTGTTTCTACCGCCTCTGTATTCTCTCGTTACTATTGACGGTGATGCGCCAAGTAATTCCTCCACCAAACTCCATCTCTGTTTATCCGCCTCCGCCTGTACCGAATTCATCGAATCGCCCAGCATCAACCCTAAAAGACTGTTAGGCTGTTCAGGCGCGCATTCGCCGATTCCGGCGACTGATAACAAGATAAATACGATGAGGATATAACGTTTCATTCTTCCGCGCTCCATTATCATTTAACTCCCGCCATCTTTGGCACAAAAAACACGATTCAGGGTTTACTCTCTTTCATAATATAAATTATTACTTCCTTTTCAATATTTTTAATCTATCCTTAATAAGTAATTTTTAATATTGACTTGTTAAGATCGTTTGGCATAATGCTATCATATGATTAACATAAATTACTATAAAGAGGCAGGTTCAATATGATTTTTTTCGGTTTAAAAAATTTGATTCGATTTTTGTGCGTGATCTTTTTGCTCTTTGTGTCTTTGAACAATTGCGCGGCGGCTCAGCTTCAATATGATGTCGTTGTGGCCGGCGCGGGCGCGGGCGGGATAACCGCCGCGATACAGGCTGCCCGTATGGGCGCGGATGTTCTTGTCATAGAGGAGTCGTCGTGGATTGGCGGGCAGATGACGGCCGCCGGGGTTACCACGATGGACGATATGAGTAACCAGCGGAGCGGAATTTACCGTGAATTTATCGGAGCTGTTGAGGAATTCTACAGGGAGCGCGATAAATCCCCCCGCGTGGGTTATTTCGGAAACGGCACCGTGTCGTTTGAACCCACGGTCGGACAAGACAAACTGTACGAACTTGTTGAAAGCGCCCGCAGATCGGGAGCAAAACTCGACATAATGCTCAGTACGAAGATAACGGAAGTATCGCGCGAAGGGACAAGAGTAACCGGAGTCAAAACGGAAACGGACGAAATAAAATGCCATGTGTTGATTGAAGCCACGGAATACGGCGACATCATACCTCTGGCGGGAGTTAAATACCGCGCGGGTAATTCAGTATCCCCGAACATCGATCCGGAAGCCATGATCCAGGACATCACTTGGACAGCCGTTATAAAACATTATCAGGAAGGTGTCCCGGAACACCTTAAGGCAAAAACGATCCTCCCGAATTACGAGGCGGAACACAAGAGAAATTATATCCGTTTTCTGAATGTTTCGGGGGGAAACAGTCCGTGGCGAATGCCGCAAAACCTGCAAACACATAACGCTTACCGCGCTATGCCCGATTCGTCGGTTCCCGGATTTTACGATGGACGCAGAGAAAATTGGGGAATGATAACGAAAACGGGGGTAAACTACGGAAACGATTACCCCGGGCGCTTAGGCTGGGCTCCGGGACGTTCAGGGCTTCCCGTAAAATACCTTGATGATCCGGAGGAGCGCAGGAAAGCGAACCGGCGAGCGCTTTTGAAAACGCTCAATTTTATTTATTACCTCCAGCATGAGCTTGAGGGGCTGGGGAGCAACTGGTCGGTCGCCGATGACGAATATTATTCCGACGAGGCTCTGAACTTGATACGTGATCTCGTCACGCCCGAATGGCACGAGATCGTCCGCCGTATGCCGGTCATCCCATATGTGAGGGAATCCAGAAGAATCCTCGGCGAAAATACGCTCACTTCCGGGATGATGCTTCAAAACTCCCTCAGTTACCGCGACGGCAAGACCAATCTTGAGTTCAGCGACGCGATAGCAATAGGCCGCTATCTTATCGATCTTCACAATTCAGGAGAGCACGCGGATATGGAAAATTCCCTCGGCGAGACCAGGGAATCCATTGGAACCAACAATCCGAGGGGAAATTTTCAGGTTCCGTTATATGCGCTGATTCCGGCGGAAATTGACGGCTTTATTGCCGCGGAAAAAAATCTCTCCATGTCAAGACTTGCGTCCGGGGCGTTACGCGTTCAGCCCATATGCATGATGACGGGGCAAGCCGCGGGAGCGCTTGCGGCAATTGCCGTAAGGGATAATATCCACCCGCGTTACGTTCCGGCAATAAAGGTCCAATGGGAACTTTTGAACAGCGGAGTGAACATATCCCTGGCACGATTCAGCGATGTTCCACGCGAACACGAATATAACGCGGCGGTTCAGTTGGCTATGCTGCATAAATTGATTACCCCGCTCAGTTATCCGCACAATCCTTCTTTTAACAATAGCGAATCGGATAATGAAACTCTGGGCGTCCCTCTGATAAAAGGGCCCGCTCTCGGAACGTTTGGGATAGACCGGCCAATCACTGAAAATGAGAGAAGGCAATTGCTCGGGTATGCGCCGCAGGGATTCGACTTTCCCGAAACAATCGCCAGAGGCGAGGCGCTCGATATGCTTGTAAGGGCGATGTTATTTAATTGAGAGTTGAGAATTGAGAGTTTAAAAATATTACCGTTATTTTCTGCCCCGGGCGGGGGTTAAGATTGAAACATCATGTTATATAATCACGATGCGCGGTCCCGTGAACTTGGGGCGCAGGAGGAACCCCCGGCAAGACCTTGAGGGAAACCAAAACAGGGAGGGGGTGGTAGGATGAAAAAGGGTAAGCCAAAGAAAAAGCGTCGCCTATGCGTGTGGGCGACGCTAGTTCTGAAACTGAAACTTATCATCCGATGGCCACGATAGGGGTTAATCCCTCAGTCGGGCCAGCACCCGACTGAGGCCCTTATAACCGGGGCCGCGTTTATTATATCACCTATTTGATGAGTTGAGAGAGGAGAGTTGAGAGTTAAAAATATTTCTGTTAATTTTGCCTCGGGGGCGGGATAATGGCGGGTCGGTGTTACGGTATTTTCTGTCGGTTTTTTTGTTTGTTATGATGAGCCGGGGGTTATTTGCGCGGGGATTTGATAAATATATGAGCCCAAATTACTAATTTCTATTGACCTAGGTGACAAGTGAAAAAAATCACGTATAATATGGTCATAAAGTAACAGCAGTGATTTTTATTTTTTATTATTTTATCAAGAAGGTGGCGTTGATGGAAAAGCTCGGAATCGCAGACGGCAAGGCATCCGATACAAAGGCTAAACAACCGCGCGGGCCGCGTTCTCTTCGGCGCAGGCCGGGAGCTTCTCTCGTGGAAATGCTGATTGCGATAGTGGTGCTTGCCGTGGTGCTGATCTCGATGCTGGGCATGTTCATGATCTCGCGGACGGTGATATACTCCAAAGAGGACGAAACGGCCAACGCCCTCGCGCTCAGGTATATGGAGCAGCTTGAGGAATGGAATTTCGAGCAATTTCCCGCAGGACCGAACCGTGATATAACCACTTCGCTCGACCATGCCGGCGCTTCCTTAAGATATGATGTAACGGCCACATCGACAAAAGAAAATCCTTATTTCGCGAACGTAACGGTAACAGTTTCATGGAACAGCACTATGGCGGGCCGGAAAACAGTCGAAATGGAAAGGTTCATAAGCGCCGCCGGGTATAAGAACGTCGGGGACATGCTCCCAGGTGAAGAAGATTGAATGACAGGGGGGATAGAAGATGCGGTCTGAGATAAATTTCAACGGTTTGCGGAAGGGTAAATTCCCGCGAATGCGAAAGCGCGCCGGATTTTCCCTGTTAATTGTGCTGATAATATCGATTGTAGGGCTTGCCATCATCGCGGTCACAATGCAGATGACGGTGTTGTCCACGGGAAGCGGGCGAGTTGTTTCCGCGGGCAATACGAAGTACAACTTCATGCAGGACGCCGTCGAATTGGGCAAGGCGATACTTAGAATGGCGATGGATAATAGTGATGAGCGCCCGGTGTACAAAGGCAAAAACAACCCAATCACAGATATCGACGATCTGCTGATAGCATGTAAGTATTGTCCTGATGAGCTTGAGCTCCCGGATCCCTGGGAGTTTCATTGCTGGGAGATAAGCAGGGAGCTGAACAGGGCGGACCTTGGAAAACTCGGAATAGCCGGAAACGGCGGCCAACTGGTGGTAAAGGTTTACGACATGCAATATGACTGGGACGCTGTTGATTTGGCCAACCCGGACGACGAAAAAATGCTCCCGCCTTCGCTTGAACTGACCGGCACTGCCGCAGCGGGAAGTTATGTGGGCGAATCCGGAATGCTTCCGATCGGACCGTCAAACCCGACGCATGACGACGGTTTCAGCGGCGGGCCGCCCAAGCCGCCGGAGAACGCGGGGGTTTATCTCATAAGAGCAACTCTTACGATAGAGGGGAAACGGACGATTCTCGACACGGCGGTTATTCAGGCGAACAACCCCGAGGTTTGAGGCAGAATAGGCGTTGGAGTGACGCGCTTTATATTATGCTTTATATTATAAAGAGAGAAAACCTGACATGAGCAAATTGAGGAAGATTTTGGAAAAATTAAGTGTGACGCTTCGTAAAGGAGGATTGATTGAAATGACAAAGAATAAAGACGCTTTGACAGGCGTCAAAAACACAAGCCGGACGGGCGGGAGGAATCGGCGGCCGCGGATTGTTTCGGCGGCCGCGCTGATAGTGTGCGTATTGGCGCTCGCGCTGATGTGGGAGCGGGTCGCGTCGGCGTATCTGCATTTCGGTGATTTAAATCCGAATTTCGAGGCGTCTGCGAAGGGTGACGCCGTCCTCGAAGACAACGATATGAACAGGAACCAGGGCACGAAACAGCAGTCAAGAGGCCACATCCTTGAATTTGCGGATTTGGGCGACCAAGGCGGCTTCGCGGGACGCGGGGCGGCGAGCGACGACGTGCTCAATTTCTTTGTCACCGAATACCGCATCAACGACAATGATCAGTGGGAGGGTTTTCTCTCCAGGTATCAGACGGTCAAGGACAAGGAATCGGGTGAGATTACGACCCAGCGCTTTTGGGAACTGGGTGGATCCGGCGACTGGGAGAAATACAACGCCGGAAAGAGAAAGCTGTTTTATTGGGACGGCAGCGCGTTCAGCGACGTGGCATACACCGGAGAAGCCGCCGGAAATAATGCCACATCCAACCATTTTACGAAGACGCGGCACCCAATAATCGCGCCTACCGCAGATGTGAATGATTTGAATTTCACTGGGGTCAGCGCGAAGGAAGTTCACAGTACCACGGTCACAACCTTGGGCAAAACAGGTTTGACTTGGAGGAATGGCGGGATACAGGAAGTTACGAGTCAAATTCTTAAAATAGACTGGATAATGGATGCGACGAACGTCGGGAAAGATAAAACATACTTTAATATGATGCACCCATCGAGGGCTTTCGTTGACTGGTATCACGGTTATGATGTGTCGTACGTCAGCCTCGATCACGGAGTCAAACACGAAGTTCGGGAGCGAGCGTTCCTCGCCGATCCCGGAAACTCCGGTATGCTGATGGTTGGTCCGATACAACTGCCGTCGGATGACGACAAGCCCTTGGCGGAAGCGGGGAACCCGTCACAGTCAGCGCCGCCTGCGCAGGATAACACCGGTCCGTTGGCCGGATACATGGAATTTGCCGAAGGCCGCCAGAATATTCCTCCAAAACTGTACTTCCAGACCAACGATGGGCTGCTCCACATCGTGGACCCAAAGAGCGCCAGTGAGGACATGGCGATCCTGCCGCCGCCGTCGCTTCTGCCGCACCGTGCGTGGTCGCTCAAGACCTTCCGTGACGAGGCCATGAACCCAGGTGACATATTGACTTTGGAGCGCGGATTTCAAATTTCCTATGCTCAGAGTACCAATCAACACAATAATAATCCAGATTCTCCGAACCAAAAGTATATTACAATTACTCCTGAAATGCTAAGAGGCCTCAGGACGTTGGAAGATGTCGTAAGGTACCTCAACACACTAAACCAGCGATTCAATGATTGGAGCAGTCTTCCGACTGAATCCATAATTTTTGCTGTTAAGGATTTGCCGGACGGTAACAGTTACATATACGCCTACTCCCGCCGAGAATGGAACTTTTATATTTTATACGACGACAGCGTTCTCGGCGCCGGCGCTAAAGACTTGTTCGGAATTTTTGAAGTAGGTACGCCCAATGCACAGGGAAACGCTTGGATAGTTCCACCTCATCGTAGTGTAGTTCGTAACCCTGGCAATCAGTACAAAGGGAAACCTTATCTCAAGATTCCGGCTTATTCATTCGATGAAGTAGGTAATCCTACCCATCCCACTGAAAGTAAAGAGCCTGGGTTTAGCAGCGCTTTGTTGCTCAAATCTCCGCATAGCGACATTTACCGTTGGATTGATCCTAATGTAGTCGATAAAGAAGCCAATGCTAAAATCAACTCAAGGCCCATGTTTACTCTCGACGGCCCGCTCCAGCTCAGGTATTTCAATTTCGGAACCAGCGCCGCCCCCGACTGGACGGCTTTCATGCTGGGTACGCTGGGCCGCGGCGGCGGCGGGCTGTACGCGATGGACGTGACGGATCCGTCCGAACCCCAATTCAAGTGGTACGTGGAAACGCTGGAGGGCGTGGACCATGACCCCAATAAAGTGCGCGTCTTATACCAGACGAGCGAAATGAGCGAACCGGCCGATCCCATTGACGTCAATTTGGACGGCAGCGTGCCTGACGGCTACGGACGCTACAGACAGCTAGGCTTCAACACCCCGAAACCGGGCTTCGGAGTCGCCCGCCGAAGCGGCGGTGTGTACGAAAACATAATAGCCGTACCCGGCGGCATGCAGAACGTCGTCAACCGAAATGAAAACGGCAAAATGGGCGCGGCGCTCTATCTAATCGACCCCGAACAGCCCGAATCGCCGACAGTATTAAGCAGCAGCTCGGTGACCAACGGATTAGGCAGCGGCGCGAGCGGCCCGGACCCGCATATGGGTATGATGATCTCGCCGCCGACATTCCTGTCGCGAACAACGGGCGACGAGTATTTGTCCGACGGGATACTCGCCGCGGACGACCGGGGCAACATACATCACGTGAACCTGAATAACGGCAGGGAGGCCGCGACCGTCAGAACGCTCGGCACGCTGAGACTTACGACCGATAGGGGGCACATCGACAGCTATTCCAACCCTCACGGCCTTTGCGCCGGCCTCGGCAAAATGAAAGACCTCTGGATAGGAGGCGGCACAGCGGACATAGGCGGCTGGAAAAACCCCATATCGGGAGAGAAGCAGGAATATTCACAGCTTGTGATCCCGAACAAGGAGCAGATGCTGTTCGGCTTCCAATACACAAGCGGCACTTCAAGACGCGATAACTGGACCGGGTATGACACCAACGGCATGCCATTAGACAACGGAACCTACGGCACTGGCGGATGGTACGTAAAACTCGATCCGGCTGACCGTGAATATGGCGCCGAATACGCGACCGTGAGACCCTTCATATTCCGGGGCGTGATGTACGCGGCCACGTTCCGCCAGAGATTGGCGCCCGGCGCAGGCAAAGACTTCGACGGCGAAAGCAGGCTCTACGCCCTTGATATCGAGGACGGCAGACCCATCAGATGGGCCGTGGATGGAATGAATGGAATGTACGTATCCTTCCCCGGAGTCAAGATCAACGGGTTCACCGTCTCCAATGTAGGCAGCATCGAAACGCTGGTCATCTCGTATACTGGCGACAAAAACGTCGCGGGCAGCGCAAATCAAGACGACCTGATGGATATCGGCGGAGGGCTTGGGGATCAAAACATGCAGATGGCTCTCAGGTTTGCGGGCGACGATTTCTTCGACGAAGAAGGGAACGACATCTTCGTGAGCCCGGTGCAGAATAACGACACCGTGATAAAATACTGGCGCTATGTTGAGGATTAACGGCAGGGTGCGTAATAATAACCGGTAATAATGCGGGCTTCCCAAAAAGGAAGCCCTCATTTTTAAAGAGGTGAATTTCTCGATGAATAAAATACCATCCGGCAGGAAGCTGTTACGCGGCGGAACCCGTCACAGAACATACAACCGCGGATTCTCTCTTGTGGAAATATTGGTCGTCGTCCTCATCATGGGCATCCTGGTCGGGGTGGTCGGCTCTCTGCTGGGGGGCTTCATCACGACGTTCGAGATT
>Ga0099364_10012549_pt1 | contig 11410 bp, 8 predicted proteins | sample TergutTh196P3_FD_73070 | JGI IMG/M metagenome (GOLD analysis project Ga0099364, IMG submission 73070) | Microcerotermes parvus P3 segment gut microbial communities from Pointe-Noire, Republic of the Congo - Th196 P3 | ecosystem: Host-associated > Arthropoda: Insects > Digestive system > Gut ...
ACATAAAAATATGCTGTGGTGTTTTATTCTTTAGAAGAAACAATTATTTAGCCACTTTAATATAAACCTTGATAAACAAGGTTTATATTAAAGCTGTCTCTACACGTTGCTCCCTATTCGCAAGGCATGGTTCGGCATATTTTTATGCAATTGTTGAAAGTTTGCAATGTCGATGAGGGTGTTCATTGTTTGCCGTTATTTCAGTTTACCATCGCTGATGGGGGCGCAAGGCGGGTGGGGCATACAAGAGAAAAATGAGAAGTGAAAAATGAAAAAAGTTATCGTTCGACAGTCCGCTGGTTGGCAATCAGCTAAGCTTCCTAAGCAAGGTCTTACTTTTTTCACTTTTACCTTTTCATTTTTACCTTACCCCTATCCCCCATGCAACATTGTAACAACGTCAAACAATGAACACCTGAGACATGGGTATGGCACAACCGATGCCGTGAAGTAACGGATCGTGCGGAGCTTGAGGAACCCTGAAAAGGGTTCGCTCAAGTCCGCAGTGTAAAACAAAACGGCATCGGTTGTGCTGGAACAAATCTTACACAAGGTGTTCATTGTTTGCTGTTATTGTGTTGAAAATTTTTTACTTTTGGTGTATATTGATATAAGGAGAATGCTATGAAAAAATTGTTTATCAAAAGCACTAATTGGATACTGGCAGGCATTATTGGTTTGTTTGGTTTTGCCGGCTGCCAGGATTCGGAAAAGGAGATGAGGGTTGAATACGGAGTTCCCTCGGCAGATTTTACAGTAAAAGGGGCAGTTGTAAATGCAAAGGATGGGAAACCCATAACAGGTATACGAGTGGGGTATTATCCGGCAGAGTGGAATGAAGAGGCATTTGGCCCTAAGCCGGAATATTATTGGGAAACAGCCCCCTTTGTAATAAGCAATACGAACGGAGCTTTTACATTGACTGCTAAAGGGTACTTTAGAGATAATATTGCAACTGTTTATCTTGAAGATATAGACGGTGAAGAAAACGGTTTATTCCCGCCAAAAAAAGTAGATGTTGATTTTAAAGATGCCGTAAAAGGCGGAAAACCAAGCGGTTGGTATGAAGGGGAATATACCGTTACCACGACCATACAATTGATGGAAGTTGAAATTGAGTAAAAAAATTTCGCTAAGAAAACGGGCGGCTTTAGAACTATTTCGCAAGATACATAAAAACAATAAGCGTTTGCACGAGCTCAATACGCTTTTTTGGGAGTGCACTCTTCGCTGCAACCTTTCATGCCGCCATTGCGGGAGCGATTGCAAAAAGATTTCTGACTGCCCCGATATGCCTGCAAAAGATTTTTTTCAGGTAATTGATCAAATTACGCCTCACATCAACCCAAACCGCACCATGATTATTTTTTCCGGCGGAGAGGCGCTGTTAAGGGACGATCTTGAAGCCTGCGGCCTGGAATTGTACAAACGGGGCTTTCCCTGGGGGCTTGTTTCCAACGGAATGTTGCTGAATCAACGCCGTTTGGATTCACTCTTAAAAGCCGGTTTACATTCCATCACCGTAAGCCTTGACGGTTTTAAAGACGCGCACAATTGGCTTAGGCAGCATCCCCAAAGTTATGACAAGGCATTTAACGCCGTTAAAATGCTTGTCAAAGAAAAAGAAATCGTATGGGATATTGTTACCTGCGCTAATAAAAAAAACATAGACCAATTAGGTGATTTTAAAGAAGCCCTTATTGCAGAAGGCGTTAAAGACTGGCGGATTTTTACGATATTTCCCTCAGGAAGGGCACGCCCTTCAGAAGGGGAGGATGCAGATTCCGAAATGAATCTCTCCTGTGAAGAATTTACCCGTGTTCTTGATTTTATTCGTGACACCCGCAGGGAAAAACGCATAAAACTAAGTTACGGCTGCGAAGGCTTTCTCGGCAATTATGAAGTGCAGGTCCGTGATCATTTTTTCCAGTGCAATGCAGGAATAAGCGTTGCATCCGTACTGGCTGACGGTTCAATTTCCGGCTGTACCAGCATACGGGCAAATTTCCACCAGGGGAATATCTACAAGGACAATTTCATGGATGTATGGAATAACCGCTTCCAGGCTTTTCGTAACAAAGAATGGACACGAAAAGATATTTGCGCAGACTGTTCTATGTTCCGTTACTGCGAAGGGAACGGCATGCATCTGTATGATGACAGCGGCAACCTTCAGGTTTGCCATTACCAAAGAATAATCAATTAAACCTCCTTTAAAATTAACAAATTTCTCAAAAAAAAAACGATCAAACGACTTGCACAATATAGTAATATATTATACAATTTACTGTAAATAGTCTAATTTATAGACTGTGTAATATTTTATTTGTAATAATTTAATACTAGGAGGTATTTGATTATGAAATCGAAACGAAAAGGCAGTTCGTTTAGTTCGATTAGTTCTAAACGTGAACTGGAATCTTTGTTCTTGTTTACCACTGGGAAATGTAATTCAAAGTGCGCGCAGTGTTTTTATGCCAATGATATGGCAATGAAAAATCCTGACCTAACTTTTGATGAAATTCAAAAACTGTCCCAAACAGCAGGCAGGATAAAACGCCTGTGGCTTTCGGGCGGAGAGCCTACTCTGCGGGATGATCTTCCCGAAATTATCGAAATGTTTTACAGAAACAACGGTATTACAGACATTAATTTTCCGACTAACGCCACAAGGCCGGACAGGCTGATCGAATGGATTTACAGGCTGCGTAAAAGCTGTCCCACTTGCAATATATCGATAAGTGTTTCGCTTGACGGCTTTAGCGAGACTCATGACAAGCAGCGCGGCCTTAAAAGTTTTTATAACACGATTGAGACCTTAAAAAAAATCAATGATCATTTTGGCGAGGACGGCCATATAATAAAAAATATAGCGACAGTTGTTACCAAATACAATATTAAGCAGATTATGGATTTTATTGCATGGGTATACGGAAGATTAAATATTTCTACCCATACCATAGAGGCGGCAAGGGGGAACACCAGGGAAGAAGGCGTTAAGGTGCTCACAGAAGAATCCATGTCAGAGATTCAGGACAAGATTGCCCCCTATTATATGTTATACGCTAAACGTATAGGCAGAGAAATGGGCTTTATAAGACGCGGCTTTGTTAAATTTTTCTATTTAGGGCTTATGCGCTCATGGAATAATATACGGGTAAAAAACCTTGAAGGCCCATCGTGTTGGGGAATGGACTGCACAGCCGGTGAAACCTCGCTTGTTATTGACTACGACGGACGTTTCCGCGCCTGCGAAATACGCGAGCCTGTGGGAAATGCAAGAGACTACGGCTTTGATGCACAGGCAATTATGTCCGGCGCGGCGATGAAAAAAGAGGTCGAAACAATAGGGCACGGGTACAAGGCCAACTGCTGGTGTACCCACGGCTGCTGGATAATGTCATCCATGAACTTTAACCCGGGAAAAATGATCCGTATGCTGGTAAAGGCAAACAGGGAAGTTAAAAAACTGGCAAAACGATACCGCGCTGTAACTCACGAAGCGGCATTGCAGGGGCTGGAGGCAAAATACAATCTGGACATAGAAAAACTTAAACAAATTGGAATTATAAGAGAGGAGAATTAACATGAAAATTTTACTTGTAACAAGAGGTTCCCAGGGGGATGTTTATCCGTATCTTCAGATTGCCGAAAAACTGAAAAACCGCGGTCATGCCGTTACCCTTAGCGTGCCGTGCCTGTTTGAAAAATTTGCAAAAAAAACAGGGATTCCATACGTGCTTCAGGCCTCTGATGATATTCACGGAATGTTGGAAGATGCGCCGGATACCAAAAACCTTTTAAACTGGACAAAGAGGGTAATTAAAAGCCAGTTTAGGGAAATTATCCCGCTGCTGGAAAATCATGATATATTAATATCGACTAACACAGAATTTGCCGCAGGCAGCATTGCCGAATACTGCCAAAAACCGCTCATCCGCACCGCATTCGGCCCCTTTATCCCCAGCAAAAAAATTCCGCCGCCGGTTTTTTCATTGGTCAAACCCAACCCCATACTCCGTCCGGCGCTGCTTTGGCGGCTTTTAAGAACAGGCGCTAATCTAATGGTAATAAAAACCCTTAACTTGCACCGTTTAAAACTGGGATTGCCTCCTATTAAAGATCATACCGATCATGCGCCGGCAACGGCTTTTAATTTTCTGCTTTACAGTAAATACCTTGGCAGTATAGACAATGACTGGAAATACAAGTGGGACATAGGCGGTTATTGTTTTTACGATCTGCTTCCTTACGACAAGGAAGAACTGGACAGGGTTTTAAGGTTTATCAATAAGGATGACAGGCCAACAATTTTCTTTTCGCTTGGAAGCTGCAATGTTAAGCACAGGGAAAGGTTTGCCGCTCTCTTGCTTGATATATGCACAAAACATAATTTCAAGCTGTTGGTGGCCTGCGGCTGGTGGAACCTCGGTTCTCATTTGCATATAAGCGGCAATCTGCTGCGAATGAAAAGCACCATCCCCCACAATTTGATTTTCCCGCATTGCAGCGCGATTATCCACCACGGCGGGACGGGCACAACCCATAGCGCCGCCCGTTCAGGAAAACCGCAGTTGGTAGTCCCCCTATTGCTGGATCAGTATTACTGGAGCCACCGCGTCAAAACCCTCGGCCTGGGCCCCGGCAAGGTAAAAATTAAAAGTATCTCAAGAAAACAGCTTGAAAGGAAAATTCTTGACCTTTTAAACAATGAGTATTATATGTATAAAGCAAGACAGTTAGGCGAACTTGTCCGCAGCGAGGACGGGCTTGAAAACTTATGCCGCCATATTGAAAGCTACGAAAACCTGGCAGAAGCAAGGGCGTTGGCGTAAGTTTATGTAAAAAAGACAACTTACGGTTCGTTAAACGTCAGCAGCAAAGGTTTTTCTGCTAGGCTTTGTTTTCTGGCGCGGAAAATCAGTGAGATTAATGCGGGTAAAGAAACAGCAAACAGAAAAAGATAACCCGATAAATATTTACTGGAAAAGAACTCCCACCAGGATGTGGCAGCTATTAATGGCACTGCAATAATTCCAATGCAGGCCGGAACAATGACATACCACTTAGGTTTTTGCATTATACATTCAATAAAAAAAGACAGGCTGCAAATCTGAATTGTCCAGAGAGCAGGAACCAAGACAAGCATTACAGGCGTTCCCAAAGAACTCCAGTCTGCGGCACGGTAAATTGACAGCGGGATAAGCCAAAGAAGCGCAAAGCCCATAGAATCTGTTTTAAACGAGATTTTTTTTATTGCTGCAAGAAAAAGCCAAATAATAAAAGGCAGCAGCGCCGGAACGCTTACAATATCAATAAAACCATAAAACCACCGGGAAATTCCAAAGTCGGTTGATTCTGAAAATTCGCCAAAAAGTATCAGGCTTAATGCCGTAAGGCCTCCAAAAAATAATGCCCATCCGCTTTTGCTTTCCTTGGCAACGCCAGTTGATCGGATAAAAAAATAAAACACAGGTATCCATAACAAACAAAAAAGACTCATTATTCATTTTACTCATTTTCTGAAAAAAAAATCAATGGCAATGCTTGGCATGTGTGATACTTGTAACCTTTTGCCATTTCCTTTATTATTAATTAAAAGGTCTCAAATTTTAGGAGCAAATATGAATTTCTTTAAAAAAATGTCATCGAAGAATGTTTTAATCTTTAATTTAGTGCTGCTTGGCGCTATATTCGGGTTTTCCCTTGCGTTCTTTTCTTTTTCCATTTCGGCGCCAAAAGCCGGAAATATAGCGCGGGCGCAGGAAAGCACTGTAACAATTCCTGAAAGTGCCATTGCGACAGCAATTGAATTGCAAAATGCTTTTAACGGCATAGCGGAAAAAGCCCTGCCATCGGTTGTTGAATTAAAGACTGTTTCGGTAAGAAGGCAGTCCCTGCCTAATTTTAACGGCATACCCTGGGATTTTTTCTACGGGCCCAGGGAACGCAGCCCTGACAGCAGGGGCCAGGAAAGGGAATTCCGCTCGCAGGGGCTTGGATCGGGGATTATTGTCCGTCAAAAAGATGATATATACTATGTGATTACAAATCATCATGTAGTTGATAATACCACTGAAATTCGTATTGCTACAAAAGACGGGAAAGAATACCCCGCGGAACTTGTAGGCAAAGATGAACGCAAAGACCTTGCAATGGTCAGCTTTAAAACCAATGATTTTTACCCTCTGGCGGCATTGGGCAATTCCGACGAGGTAAAAGTCGGAGACTGGGCTATCGCAATGGGCAACCCTCTTGGCGAGCAGTTTTCTTTTTCTGTCACCATGGGCATAGTAAGCGCTGTGGGGCGGACGGGCGGCCCTGGCGGGAATATTAACGACTTTATCCAGACCGATGCGCCTATTAACCAGGGGAACTCGGGCGGCCCTCTTGTAAATATAAAGGGAGAGGTCATAGGAATAAATACCTGGATTGCAAGCAATAACGGGGGCGGCAGCGTGGGGCTTGGTTTTGCAATTCCTATTAACAATGCAAAACGTTCTATAGATGAATTTATCACAACCGGTGTTGTCAGTTACGGCTGGCTTGGCGTAATGCTCAGCGAGCCATCAAGGGATCTTGCCGCCGGCCTAAAAATTGAAGGCAAACGCGGGGGGCTTGCCTCTCAAGTATTCATCGGGTCGCCTGCAGACAAGGGAGGGGTCAGCCCGGGCGACTTTATAACCCATGTAAACGGGACAGAAGCCAGGGATGTAAACCAATTGACCAGAATGGTTGGGGACATAAAACCAGGGGATAATGCAAAATTTACCTTAATAAGGGACGGTTCGGCAATGGATGTTCAGGTACGCATAGAAGCCCGTACCGAAAATGTTTCATCGGATAATAAAAAGCTATGGCCCGGCGTGCACCTTGTCCCGATTACTAATGAGATAAGGGAAAATTTAAAATTAGAAGCTAATGTTACAGGCTTATATGTTTCACAGGTTTTATCCGATACTCCGGCGGATATTGTCGGTTTAAGGCAAGGGGATATAATTTTTGCCGTAAACGGGGAAAATATCAAGGATATTGCCGAATATTACAAGGTATTGAGAGAAAAGACATCCAGCGAACTGTGGTTTAGTTTTACCCGCAGCAGCTCCTCGCTGGAATCTCTTAAATTTAAGCGGTAAAACAAGAATATTTTAATAGTTTTTATTAATAACTACTTCTATTTTGTGAATAAATATTATATACTTAAAATAGAGTTATCATCACTTTAAAGTGATGTCGATTGCAATTGCCGCTTTGTGCCTTTTGACATTGCGGGTAAGGTAGGAATTATATGTCAGTTCGCATTAAAGTTATTCTCGTCATTATGTTGATAGTATTGGCTATTACCGCTTCAAGCGTGGTAATAAGTGTTTCTTCGGCCCAAAGCCGTATCCTTAAAACACTTGAAAACAAAATGGAAGATATGATCAAGATGGCTAATGAAAACATTACCAGCGAAATTAGCAAACTTATAGACCTTACTTCCAATATCAGTACTGTTGTAAGGACGACGCCTTCTAACCAGATAATGGGTTTGGGAAATGAAATCGGCCTAACTTTTGAAGGCCTAAAGGATGAATGTCCCTATTTAATGTCTGTTTCTGTTTTTGGATCAGCCAGGAGAGGAATTACCGCGCATCAAATTACTACATATCCGCCTGAAGCCGAAGTTCCGGATATATCAGGTAAATTAAACAATCTTGCCTATCGCGCATTTGACGGCAAAAGAGCTGTATCTACAATATACCCGCTCTCCTCTGAAGAAATGGTTTTTTATGTATTATTGCCTGTTGAATCACCGAGTATAAATGACGCAAATCCCAACAGAAGAATTGTTGTAGTTACAGTTAACAGCTCTTTTTATTCCTCAAGGGTTGAGTCCGGCAATGTTACTATTGTAGACAATACAGGAAAAATTGTTGCTGCGGTAAATAATGAATGGGTTCTTGAGCAGCAGAATTTTCTGGAAAATGCAAAAGTAAAGGAACAAAAAGATTATTTAGAAGTTGCAAAGGTAATTCAAAGTATGATTATGGGTGAAACAGGCACCGCCCGTTTTACCATGCCGGATTATCAGACCAATGCCAAAGAAGATTATATGATTGCATTCATGCCTGTTACTCAAACCTCAACAGAATTTGATGCCCCTGTAAGTTCGGACTGGTTTTTGGAAATTGCCAGCTCGGATATTGTAGATACATTAAAATCAGAAAGTAATATAGAGGAAACTTCATGGTCGCTTGGTATCATTACTCCAATTTCTGCAAGTTCTTTTTATGAAATTCGCTACTTGCTAATCATTTCAGGCTTTATATTCTTTGGGCTTGGCATGATTGCCGCTACATTTGCTTCCGGCGTTATTGCAAGACCCTTTGAAATTGCAAAGGCCTTATCCAAAGCAAAAACCATGTTTATTGCAAATTTAAGCCATGATATGCGCACTCCGTTAAATGTAATTATAGGTTATTCGGATTTAAGCCTTACCAAAAAAGGGCTGCCAAAGGAAATTAACGAAAACCTTGAAAGAATCTACGGAACGGGCATAAGGCTTTTGGGCGTTGTAAATGATTTACTGGACATTTCAAATATAGAAGCCGGTAAATTCGGAATAATGCCGGCAGAATACAATTTAAACGAACTTATAAATGATACGGTAAATGCCAACCTGATTCACATTGGTTCCAAACCCATTAATTTCAAGATTTCACCGGATGACAATCTTCCTATCAAACTGATTGGGGACGGTTTAAGGCTTAGGCAGGTCTTTAACAACCTCTTATCCAATGCATTCCTGGATACCAGCGAAGGGACTGTAGAGTGGAAAATATCCACGCAAAAAGAAGGCGAAAAAATTTGGCTGGTTTCCTCGGTATCAGATACAGGCCAGGGAATAAAGCCCGAAGATATAGATGATGTTTTCCTTGATTACAGCAATCAGGATTCAAGCAAAATGCGCAGCATGAAGGGGGCAGGTTTAAGCCTTGCGCTTACAAAAAGAATGACCGATTTAATGGGCGGAACAATCGCAGTTGAAAGCCAGGTCGGGAAAGGCTCAACCTTTACAGTCTGGATACCGCAGAAACATGTTTCAGATAATGTAATTGGCAGCGATGAAACAAAAGAAATTAAGAAATTTAAGTATATCGAAAAAAGGCGCAGCGATGATAATGCCGAAATGGAACGCGTAAAACTCAACGGCAAAAGGGTGTTGGTGGTAGATGACGGCCCGCTTAACCTTGAGATCGCAAAAGCAATGATCTCAGCTTACGGAATAGAAGTTGACTGCATTACAAGCGGGCAGGAATTGATTGAAATGGTACAAAAAGCCGAACCGCGTTACGATACAATTTTCCTTACCAGTTTTATGGCAGGGATGATAGGCAGGGAAGTGCTGCATAAAATCCGCAATGAAATTGGCAGCGACTACTCCAAGAAGGTGCCGGTCATAGCCCTTACAACAAATACCGTTACCGGCAATATAGATATGTTCCTAAAATGGGGCTTCCAGGACGTTCTTTCAAAACCGCTGGACATACACCGCCTGGATAATGTAATACGCCGTTGGGTCGCAGGAGAGAAATAAGGCAAACCCTTTATAAAACCATAGCATGGAAATTGCAGCAACGATTCTATACATGATCGGCGGCCTCTGTTTATTCCTTTTTGGAATGAAAGTAATGAGCGACGGGATACAGCGAAGCGCCGGCGACCGTATGAGGAAAACGCTTAATTTCATGGCCGGCAACCGTTTTACCGGGGTGCTTACAGGGTTTGGGGTTACTGCCATTATTCAGTCTTCATCCGCTACTACCGTTATGGTGGTTTCCTTTGTAAATGCCGGATTGCTCACCCTGACCCAGTCAATCGGGGTAATAATGGGCGCCAATATCGGCACTACCGTTACTGCGTGGATTGTATCCCTGATGGGTTTTTCTTTAAAGATTTCCAGCCTTGCCCTGCCCGCAATTGGCCTGGGTTTTATCTTTAACGCTATAAAATGGAAATTTAAAACCCTGGGTGAAGTATTATTGGGATTCGGCCTTTTGTTTTTAGGGCTGAGTTATCTTACCGATTCAATGAGCAGCATCAATAATCTGATTGATTTTAATGCTATTGGCGCTTTTAAGGATATGGGTTTTACTGCCATACTGATCAGCGCGGGCGCAGGATTAGTCATGACCATGCTTATACATTCATCCAGCGCCGCGACAGCAATAACCCTTACTATGGCGTTTAACAATATAATTACATACGAAATGGCTGCCGGCATGGTATTGGGATCAAATATAGGCACTACCATAGACTCTGTATTGGCTTCTATAGGTGCTAAAACAGCGGCAAAACGGGCTGCCCTTGTCCACGTATTATTTAACTTTTTGGGCACCTGCTGGGCGCTGCCCCTCTTAAACCCGCTTTTGGATCTGGTTGCTTTTATTGTTCCAGTCGATCCTGTCGGAGTCGGCGCCACTGTGCACCTTGCCATGCTGCATACCGTGTTTAACTCGATAAATACTATTTTGTTTCTGCCATTTGTCAATCCTTTTGCCAAACTGGTATCCTATATTATCCGCGAAAAACCTAAAGAAGAAAACACTCATTACAAGTTTGCTTACCTTTCTGCCGTTAATACCAGCACGCCGGAGCTTAATATTTTGCGCGCAGAAAAGGAAATTCGTGATATGGCAGGAATTGTCTCATCAATGTATGCCCGCTTCAGCACTTTTTTACAGGAACTTAATGAAATTAGCAATAAGAAAGGTTCCGTTGCCGATCTCTGGGAAGAATTAAAACAAAAAGAAAACTATGTTGATGAAATGAGGGAAACCCTGACCGGTTTTCTCATTGAATGTACCCGTAAACGGCTGAATCCCCAAACAGAACGCAGGGTTTCAAGGCTGCTGCGGGTTATCGGCGACATAGAAGAGATGAGCGATGAATGTTACGGAATAAGCCTTCTGCTGGAAAAAAGCGTGCGCAAAAAAAGGGTATTCAAAAGAGAGGAAATGGATGAACTGGTACCTTATGTTAATCAAGTGGGGGCATACCTTGATCTCTTGCAGGAGCAACTGGGATACAGCCTGACCCTTAAATCTACAATTCGCACCAAAAAACTGGAAATAAACATTGGCAAGTCCCGCAAAAAACTTCAAAAACTAAGCCGCAAGCGCATTGAGGCAGGCATGGATTTACAGACGGAACTTCTCTTTATCGACTTTGTCCGGCGCATAGAAAAACTTGGCGACTATTGCATCAACATTGGCGAAAAAATTTCGAAATAAAGCCAAACAATGAACACCCTGAAGAATTTGTTCCCGCACGACCGATGCCGTTTTAGGTTCATTCTGCGGACTTGAGCAAACCCTCAAGAGGGTTTCTCAAGCTCCGCACGATCCTTTACTGTACGGCATCGGTC
>Ga0099364_10012550_pt1 | contig 11410 bp, 13 predicted proteins | sample TergutTh196P3_FD_73070 | JGI IMG/M metagenome (GOLD analysis project Ga0099364, IMG submission 73070) | Microcerotermes parvus P3 segment gut microbial communities from Pointe-Noire, Republic of the Congo - Th196 P3 | ecosystem: Host-associated > Arthropoda: Insects > Digestive system > Gut ...
TGTTGATACGAACGCCGCGATGGTGGAATTGGTAGACACGCTAGGTTCAGGGTCTAGTGAGCGTACGCTTGTGAGGGTTCGAGTCCCTCTCGCGGCAAAGGTATTTAGTGATTCTTTTCTTGCTCCGTGTAATTTTGCCTTAAAAAGTTTTATGTTATTCCTTTATATGGAGTATGTGAAGGATTATTCGTTTATTAGTAACATAACGTATATTATCACCCTGCTCAAACCTTTTCAAATATTCAGCGCCGTCGCCTGATCTATAATTCTTATGGAATTTAAACGATGTATTTTTTAAATCTTTTTCATTTTTTATAACAATAGACTTTTTTTTAAAATTGATAGATGTTATAGTACCTCTTGATTCAGTAATTTTAGTATTTGCATATTTTTCATATGTTTCAAATTTTTTATTATCACCATTGAATCTAAGAAAATGAGAAATAACTTCAACATGGTATCCGTTGTCTTTTATGGTGAAATCTCCTTTAAAGCATTCTAATTTCATATCTCCACAAAGATTTACAAGATTCAGACGCCCAAAAGAACCATTACAATAATTACGCGCATCAAAAACCTCTTTAAACCCATCTTCTGATCCAAGAAAAAGCTTTGCATTTGCAGCTGGTGGAATAATCTCACGCCCACCAAGTATTGTAACAACATTCTGTCCGGTTAAGATAAATAAATCGGGGTGCTTGTCTTTATTTAAATAAAAAAGACCTATTTGATAATAAAACCCAATAGTAGATTCTTCAAAAAATTTCTTTTGTTTTAAATCGTATCTCCATACAATATTGCCGACACGATATGTCTCGTATTCATTAAGCATTTTAACTTCTAAAAGAATATAATTTTCTATAATACCTTCAATCGATATCTTGCTGTTATCAAAAGGGCGTAACTTAAACTCTGAAAGAAATTCCCCTTTTTTGTGTTTATTCATATAATAATTGGCGGCAGCTTTTATAACTGCATCAGGCCTAAAATCAGAAAGATACCCGCTGAAAACCCAGCCTGTTTTAGCGCCATACTTAACGTTCGCCCATTTGCCGTATTTTTCATCTAAAAAGATCTCGTCTCCATCATATTTATTTATTGTGACCTTTGCTCCGAGTGGAATTAAAGTTATAACTTTTGACGATTTATCTGGACCTGAACGAAGATTTAGACCGGATTTTGCTGCTACATATTTTTCATCGCCACCTGCTGCATCCACGCTATGCGTTGATAGAACTAAAAGTGAAATGAAACAAATGGTTATTATAGCGTTGGTTAAAATTTTTTTCTTCATGGGAATTCTCTCGTAAATTATGTGTTATCTTATAAAAGGCAGATTTATTCGAATGATCCTAATACTGGATCTCCAGTAAGCACAATTATTTTTTTACCTTCAACAGTTACATGGTAAAATATTAAATCTTTACCCTTTTGTAACTCTTCCTTCAAATATTTAATACATTCATTTGATACGCAATAATTATGATAGATTTCATATAACGTATTTTTTGAATCTTTTTTATCCTTTATAACAACGGATCTTTTTTTAAAATCAACGGACATTATAATGCCCTCTGATCTTGTAACTTTACTCTCTGCATATTTTTCAAATTTTCTGGTATCGCAATTGAATCTTAAAAAATACAGAGAGCCCACTCCTCGACTAAATGCAAACTCCATGTCTTCACAAGAGCCTACCATAATAGAAAAGTAATCCATTTCAATATCACAACAACCGTAAGGGTCTTCTAACATTGGATTAAAAATATTTATAAATCCATTTTTTGTCCCGAGAAAAATACGTAAACATATAGATTCGTTGCCTCCATTCACAACAACTAAATCAGGATATTTATCTTTATCTAAATATAAAAGATGTATTTTAGCGCAAGAGGCGCCTTTCCAAATTTCTAAAAAGTCATAGGCTTCGGAAAAATTTTTTTGTTTCGCATTGTATTTCCATATAACGTCACATTTTAAATAATTAGAATCTTTAGAAACGCCAAGAACAATATAATTATCTAAAATATTCACAATAGATGCTTCATTAATCTTGAAAAGTCCATCTTTATCTTTGCCGGATTTCTCTCTATAATAATTGACAGCAGCTTTTATAACTGCATCAGGATTAAAATCACAAAGATACCCGCTGAAAACCCAGCCTGTTTTAGAGCCATACTTAACATTCGCCCATTTGCCGTATCTGCCATCCAAAAATATCTCATTGCCATCTAATTTTTCTATGGCGACTTTTGTGCCAAACGGAATTACAGTTATAACTTTTGATGATTTGCCGGGATCTGAGCGAAGGTTTAGGCCGGTTTTTGCAGCAACATATTTATCTTTTGATTCAGTAGTCTCTGTTGCGCTAATTGTATCAGGTTTAAAATCAGAAAGATACCCACTGAAAACCCAGCCTGTTTTAGCGCCATATTTAACATTCGCCCATTTGCCGTATTTTTCGTCTAAAAAGATCTCATCGTCATCATATTTATTTATTGTGACCTTTGCTCCGAATGGGATTAAAGTTATAACTTTTGACGATTTATCGGGATCTGAGCGAAGGTTTAAGCCGGATTTTGCAGCAACATATTTATCTTTTGATTCAGTAGTCTCTGTTGCGTTGATTGTATTTTTTGATGTGACTAAAAATAAGGCCAAACAAGCTAATACAAAGATATTTACATTATTAATCAAAATTAGCTTTTTCTTCATATAATTCTCCAAAAATTCTTTAATCTTAAAATAAAGAAGCGCTATTGTTTGCAAAATATTAATTTGTCCGGCAACTTGTCTCTCAGGCGGCGAACCTTAACACAATGTACCATATCATTTCGGAAAAATCAACAATAAAAAAAGTACGGCTTAGTGCAGTTATCTAAGAGAAATGTTTTTGCAGATAATCGAACAAGAAGATTCTTTGTCCGGGATTTAATTCAAATTTATATCAAAACGTTTGTGTTTTCTGCCGATTATTAATCCTGATTATACTGATTATATTCCAATATAGTGAGACAACTAATGAAGGTCATAAATATATCTACCGTTGAGGCCCGCAAGGCGGTTCTTGCGGCCATTAAACGTAAAATAATAGTCATAAATAACGGTGATTTTGGCGAGCCGATCTACCTGAAAAAAGTTCGTATAGCGAGCAAAACTTTTCCGTGGCTTGAAGGAGTTTCCCTAGCTTTGACTGCGATTTTTTGTGATGAAAAGGGAATTTTACGCGGAGACCTTGCCGAAAATTCAAAATCAATGGGCAGCGGGATAATCTTTGGGCAGAACATAGAGAGCATGGATATAAGCCATTTAACGAAAATTCTTGCCGAACTGGGCGGCGAGACAGAACTGAAAAAGTCGTCAAAAAAATCAGATAAGTTTTTCAGCGGAATTTTTGGTAAAATAAGTAATGGTTGATATGGGTAACAGTTGATTTTGTCAGGTTGTTTTTTTATGTATCCAAAGCCAAGCATCGCCAATTTCATTGTCCTGTACAATTTCAGTAAATACAAAGTTATTGTTTTCTAATATTTTTGTTGAAGCATTATGCTCGGGCGCCGTTTTTGCGGTAATTGTCAAATTTGGGGTTGTTTGATAAGCAATGGAAACAAGTTCCTTACATGCAAAAGAAGCAACACCCTGTTTTTCAAACTCTTTAAATGTCCAGCAGGCAATTTCAACTTTTCCATCTTTAGGCTGTCCCACGAAACCGCAAGATCCGACAATTTGCTCTTCTCTGATTATAAAGTAACCAATCCAAGGAATGATGAAGCCGGCTTTAGGGTAAAAGTCTTCATACATACTAATCAGTTGTTGACGGTCTGCTGAAGCATATATTTCATTTATCTTGTCTTCTTGTAGAGAGATTGCTCTTAAATACATTTTGTTCGCCTGTTATATTTATTGTCCGAAATGTTCCTTTGTTTCACTCGGTTGCGTCTAACTCATAAATATACGCATATACTAATATATCGTATATTTTTTAATACTTACAAAATCTATACAAAATGCAAGTAAAAAATATAATTTTTGTTATACTTTTGTATATTTTTTATTAATCCTTTTGTACAGGGCAGCCCCAGCCATCGTACTCGCCGTTGTGTTTCTCTGCCAGTTTCGATAAGTAGAATGTGTAATCATTGACGCTTTCATGATCTACTTTATCAATTCGTCCGATATTCAAAACATATGCCTTTTCTTCATTTTGATAGCCGCTATTAATAACTTCAAAATTTTGTTTTTTTATTTCCAAAATATAATTTTTCATATTGTTTTCGGCCGAAAAGTAAATATAATGGTCAACCATTCGTTCTTTGGCCAGGTTATCGCCCTGTTGCTCCAAACTTCTGATAACCTTGTCATTCATAATCATTTGGTGTTGATCCGGCGATGGGTACAAAAAACTAAAATACTCGACCCATTCTTTGTCTTTCTTGTTTCCAAAATCAAATTTGTAAGACGGGTATTTTGACATCGATTGAGTAATGATTTTTTCGTAGCCAGCCGTATCGCCAAAATAGAAATATAAATGCCGCATCCCGCCGGAAGTAAATCTGCCTGCATAAATGGCATTGCATTGATTCGTAATGCTGTTTACAATATCATCTTCCATTTCAAACAACAAAGCGCTTTCCTCGCTGCTTGAAAGTCCGTCTTCTTGCGGATTTTGCATGCCGATTGAAACCCATGCTGCATTGGGATTATCGCTGACAGGCGCAATTTCTGCCAATCCCAGATCAACAAAAAACGACCCGACCAAGCCGTCAACCATAGCCATATAAAAATCCCAGTCTTCAGTGTGATTTAATTTTTTCATTGTTTTTCACCAAAATATTAATTTGCCGTCCATTACCGGGCCTTCGACGCACGCCCGTTTAAGTCCTGTTGATGTTTGCACAACGCACCCTGAGCAAAGTCCTATGCCGCAGGCAAAATAGTTTTCCATGGAAACTTCAATGCGGGGCGCGGCAGCCATGATTTCTGTAAGGGCTTTCATCATATGATGCGGCCCGCATGTATAGACAATGTCAAATTTTTCTGGTTCCGAAAGACCTGCGGCGGCCTCTGTTGCAAAGCCTTTAGTTCCTTTGGAACCGTCATCCGTCATTAATATAAAATTGTCGCTTGTTTCCCTGTATTTTTCTTCAAAGAAGATGTACTCTGCCGAACGTGCGCCGTATATATAGGTTATGTCATTCCCGTTTTTTTTGAGTTCCCGTGCGAGGTAATACAGGGGCGCATTGCCTACGCCGCCGCCGGCAAGCAGGAGACGGCTGTTTTGCGGCAGGCTGAAAGGGTTGCCGAGCGGGCCTATGATGTCGATTTCCCCGATTGGGTGAGAGCAAAGATGCTTTGTTCCGTCGCCTTTGATTTGTACTATTAGTTCAAGGATGCCATTGCTGTAATCAAAAATGGATATAGGCCGCCGTATAAGGGGGGCGCTGCTTGCGAGCGGGCGGATATTTATAAACTGTCCCGGCAGCGCCTGGGCATAATCGGCGCGTATTTTCAGCCAAAAATGATTTTTCGATACTTCAAGCGGTTTTTCAATCAGGTATGCCATAAATTTATTCTATTATTTTGGGAACTACGATGTGGCCGTCTCTAAAATTGGGAGCGAGGCGCACAAATTCATCTGCCGACAGCGAAGAATGTACGAAATCTTCACGAAAAACATTTTTAATTTCGGCAGTATATTCTGCCGGAGGAACCGAGTCGGTGTCAAGCTCTCTTAATTTTTCAACGTAATCAATTATTGATGAAAGCTGTTCTGAGAAGTCAGTTACCTCTTCATCTGCCAAAGACAGCCTTGCGAGTTTGGCCACATGTTTTACCTGTTCTGCGTTTATTTTCATTATAGAAAATCCTCGTATATATCAACTTTGCGGATAAAGTGTTTCCCTTTTGTTCTGTACTCAAGACGTTTCATATCAAAACCTATGGTTCTTGGAACATTTCTTGTTTTAAGGACAAATTCAAGCCTGTAATCGGTTATCGCCGGAGGCGGATAATCAAAGGCTATCACTTTTACGATGGTTTCATCAGGGAGTATGAAGTCAAGCTTATAATTTACCGTATCTGCCGGAAAATCAAACTCGTAGTCTGACAAAATAACCCGGCGTGCAGCCGTCAGTTTATCAAAATTAAACGAATTATACATGGGGGATGTGAACTTTTGCCTGAATTGTTCCGGTTCGATTGCCGCATGGGATATTTTTTTGTAGAGGATGTTTCCGCCTGTGAAAAAAAGCGGGAAGTCTCCGGTATTTTTGATCGTCAGCATGAAAAATAAAAGACGGGGAATGCGATAAGCAGAATCGGACGCAAAGTATTTACTCGATAAAATTTGCTTTATTTCTTCTTCGGATATGGGGCGTACGGAAAGTTCCGTATAAACATTTTTTATGACGGCTTTCCCTGCACGCCCGGTACTTATATATATGTCAGCGCCGGCTGTTTCGGTGCGCTCAATTAAGCCGTGTGAACACGAGAGGCAGCACAAAATGACTATGATTTTTGGGATATATTTCATTGTAAAACGGATAAATTGCGAAAAGCATTTGTCAATCGAAATATATACGCAGCCCTCTGCAGAGCCAAAGCATGCCTTGGCTCTACTGCTCATTATTGTCAGAACTATGATTTTTGTGATTATGGTGATTTTTTTTGATGTTGCCCCTCACACTCAGTATTCGTAAATTATACATACAAACGGAAAACCTCAAAAAAAGTAACACGTGGTTTGTGCAGCCAAGTATGGTTCAGTCTGCGGATCATCATAAAAATCACAGTTTCGACATTTATAAGTCTGTCTTCCCCACAGTGTATATAATATATACGAGTGAGCGGGCGGTTTTATAAAATTTTTTTGGATTTTTATGTTTTTTTTTGGGGTCACATCACCATGTTAAGGCTTACGGCACAGACAACTTGTTTTTTTATTGGAGTTTTATGGGGGTAAGTTGCCATAATTCGGAAATTTTAATCTTTCGCCAATTTTAATGTGATAAAATTTATTTCATTTCTTGTTCCAAGCCGCATCTTTGTTATGAAAGTGCTTGCGCCTTGAGAAACATAAATATTAGTTCCTTTATATTCATGCAATCCTTTGTTGTAAGGGAACTTCATGTCTGCGAAGAGGCTTGCCGGAAACACTTGCCCTGCGTGTGTGTGTCCTGACAAAACCAAATCTACGCCATGTTCGTTCATATATTCAACGCCCCACGGCCCGTGGTGCAATAGTATTTTGGGATAATTTCCGCTCAAATCCAAAGCAGGAAGAATATCTTTAACAGTTTCGTCAGATACCTGATGAGGGTCGTGAACGCTGTCATCGCCTCTCATATAGTTCAGGCCGATAAGTTTAATGTTGTTTGTGATCAAAACTTCATTCTGCATCACCGTTACATTATTTTCTATAAGACTTTTAATAACGCCATCAAGGCCGACATAAACATCGTGATTGCCGAAAACAAAATAGGCAGGCGACTGCAAATCCTTCAGAGGCGCAAACATATCTCTGGTTAAAGCCGCCTTGCTGTCGGCTAAATCGCCTGTAATTACAACAAAATCGGGTTTCAATTCATTGGTTTTTTGAACTATTCGGGTTAAATATTTTTTGCCTGTGGAAGCTCCCAAATGAACATCAGAAATCTGCACGATTTTCACTTCATTTGTCAGATTTTTTATAGGGATTGTAATTTCAGCGACTTTGAATGAAAAAGAACTTATAAATGAAAATGCCGATAGTAATATAGTCAGAATAATAACTGCCATTCCTGCTTTTACCGGAGGAAGAGGGTAAATCAGATTTATGATTTCAAAAATGAGCATAAAACAAGCCAAAAACAAAAACATTCCAAACCAAATCGAAGTGAAACCGTAGTAAGCGCTTACCAAAAAATTATCGAATTTGGTAATTAGAAACATTGTAACAAAACCTGAAACAAGTCCGAAAGCAAACAAAACATACAACCAAATCGTATTCTGAACCCCTAAAAGCATATTCAAACGCCAAGGTAAATAGGCATTGACTCCTATCATTGCCAATATCATTAAAATTGTCGTCATCTATAAATCCTTTTCGTGCCGGGGCGTTGTACGCAGGCAACTCTGATATTCTTGTCCTTATATTGCATGACCACCGTCAACTTTTATTACCTGGCCTGTTATCCATTCTGCCCTGTCGGAAGCCAAAAATAAAATAGTATCAGCAATATCATCAGGCGTTCCAATTCGTCCTATTGGTATATTTGGCAATACTTGTTGTTCAAGAGCAATATCTATCCAACCTGTTTGAACGGGGCCCGGCGCAACAGTATTTACAGTTATCCCCAATTTTCCGACTTCAATAGCAACGCTGCGCGTCAATGCTTCCATTGCTGCCTTGCTTGCGCCATACATAATTTGACCTGCAAATCGTTGAGCGTTATCGGTACTTATATTGATAATTCGACCGCCGTTTTTTGTCCTTTTGACAAATTCCTTTATCAGCAAAATTGCCGAATTTACATTAACACTCAAAGTTTCATTTATTCCTTGCTCGTCAATAGTAAAAACCGTATCGTTTTCGACGTATATTGCCGCATTGTTTACCAATATATCAACTTTTCCAAACTTTTCATTTATACGGTCAAAAATATCATTTGCAGCATTTTTTTCTGCAATATCTTTTTCGATAATAAGGTAATTATCTGTAATTTCCTGCAATTTTTGTTCAACTGTCGATGCGTTTTCGGACAGCATTTTAAAATATTTGTCAATCCCGTTTTCTTGCGTATTATCGGGATTGAACTTAAACGACAGCCTTTTATAGACTATCACAACACTTGCGCCTTCACTGGCAAACTTGAAGGCTGTTGCAGCGCCAATGCCAAGTGGATTGTGAGCGCCTGTTATCAAAACAACTTTATTTTTCAGATTTAATTCCATTTTTTTATTTACCCGCTGCCTTTTCTGCGGGGTTACTGTCCCGCTTTTGCCAAACCGCCGGTTGTGTGCCGTTTGACTTTTTTGCAGATGACTTATAATAATAATTTGTTACAGTTGACGGTAAAACTCGTTTTCATTCATACTATTAACAAGGCAAATATCCTTAACGCCTTAAAAGGTTTATTAAATCGTTTGCGTCCACGTTTCTTGGCACTTTCATACCGCAATAACCTCGTCTTTAACCAGATATATGCGAATTAAAGAGGGCAGTTCATTTTCAGCAAAGTGGCATTTTACCGCATCTCGCAAAACTTCACGCAGTTCATCATATTCATCACATTGGGTATAAATCGAATGTCCTACAGCCTTGGCTTCGTAACCATCATCCAATGATTCAGTTACTGTAAAAATAATTTCGCTTATCATACATTCAACTCTCCTGTCTTGTGTTCAAATGGTTATCTTTGAGGCGATTATATCATTTGCACATTTGATGTCAAGAATCTTGCTTGCACTTTGGGAAAGGCAAATGGCATATAACGTGGTAACGGCTTGACAAAGTGGCGGATTACACTGCACTTAATACGAGGCGCACAAAACTTTAAAATCTGCACTACCTTTCGAACGAGTTATTGCCCCGCTTTTGCCAAACCGCCGGTTGTGCGGTTCGGCACGCTATTACTTGTATTAATTATCCATTTCATTTGCGGTCTTCTTTATGTCTAATATCCCGTATTTTCCGTTATATTTGACAAATGCATAACTTTGGTTGGTATTTACAATGTCTTCAAATATAAACGGTAGTACTTCATTGCCATTTAAGTCAAGAAATCCCCAATAGTTGCCATTTTTAACAGCAGCGTAATAGACGGCATTCTCACAAACGGCATCATATATAAAATCTGTCAGAAGTTTTCCTTTGCTGTCAAAAACTGCATACTTGCCTTTTTTCTGTACAAAGGCAATAGAATTTCCACCAATAGCATGGTCGTATATAAATTTCGATAAAAATGCGCCATTTCGGTAAACAGCGTATTTGGCATTTTCGATTAAATTTTCGCCATATTCTTCGTCGAGTTTAAATTCATATACGGATAATGTCGTGTTTTTGGATTTTTTTATTACCTTCTCCATGTCTTCTATGTAATATCCGTATTCTAAACTGTAATAGAACATTACAGAATCTATGTCATAACCATAAGTATACGGGTCTCCGAAGCCGCCGGTTGCTTCCGCTTCTCGTATTACTCCACCTGTTGATGGGTCGATGTAAAACATGCTCGTTTTCGTATAGCCAATATAGCCGAGTGCAGGAAAATATCTAATGTCTGTGTATTCAAGCGACGGCTCTACAGTCCAAACAAAGCTGATTTTTTTTTCAATAGGAGATACACTTTCTGGCTTTTTTCCATCTCTATTGCAACAAGGAGTGCAACTTATAAATGCAACGCTCACTGCGAAATAGGCTATCATTACTACACTTCTCAAATTTCTTTTTTTCATTACAAAATCTCCAATATGTGTCTGGCGCAACTTTAAAAATTTTCCATTATACCCCGCTTCTATTCCGGTGGAAAACATACGCCAATAGTATGCACCGGTTTGAGGTTTACACCATGACTGTTTGATAAATCAAAGGTCTATAACGTGCTTCGGGGATTTCTTTATTGTTCGCTTTGGCTTCTTCAATCCAAAGCTCCAAGGCAACCATAACTTCCTGCACTGCTTCTTGGGGTGTGTCGCCAAATGCACTGCAATATTTCAAGTCAGGAATGTCCGCTATATACCCTTCGTCCTCAGTACTATAAAAAACATTAATATGATATTTGTTCATAAGCGTTCCTACCTTTCCCCATGACCGTTATGGGGATGATACAGAGTATTTTCAATACATTTTCCTACTTATGCACTTGAAATTGGTGGGCAAGTCAGTTTCCCACCAATCTTTGAGATACTGACGGTTTTAGCTCAATATTGTAAATAACGTCATATTCAATTCTTATGCATCGTTATTGGTACCAGAAAAAGCAAATCTCAGCGCACCGCCGCAGTAGGGGATATGTCGATAAGGTCCGAGCTGCTTGGCGCAGCGGGGCTTCCACTATCGTTTATGCGGGTTACAAACATTCAATTTCCCATTGCCTTTTCTGCGGGGTTACTGTCCCGCTTTTGCCAAACCGCCGGTTGTGTGCAGGCATTCATGTTTTCGTTGTCAAGTTTATCTGCACTATTTTTCTAAATTCTCTGTCCAAGCCTGTCATTTTTAGAATTCAGTTTCAACTAAAAGTCGGAATTGGCAAATTATGCTGTCGCAAGAACGACAATTTATCCCAATAGCCACGTTGAAACTTGATTTTTCCGTCTATAACATGAAAAAAACCACAACCACGTAACCCAAGCGGGTCACGCCATTCAAGGATTGCCCATTCGCCGTCCTCAAAAATGTTTTCAACTATGCAAACCATTTCGACACTCGAAA
>Ga0099364_10012551_pt1 | contig 11410 bp, 8 predicted proteins | sample TergutTh196P3_FD_73070 | JGI IMG/M metagenome (GOLD analysis project Ga0099364, IMG submission 73070) | Microcerotermes parvus P3 segment gut microbial communities from Pointe-Noire, Republic of the Congo - Th196 P3 | ecosystem: Host-associated > Arthropoda: Insects > Digestive system > Gut ...
CCATTGGTAAAGCCGAATTTGTGACGGCGGATATGGTGAAAGATCAAGCAGTGGTGATTGATGTGGGTATTCATCGCATAAGCGACAACAGTGAAAAAGGCTACAAAATTGTTGGCGATGTGAAGTTTGACGAAGTTTCGAAAAAATGTTCGCACATTACACCTGTTCCCGGTGGCGTTGGTCCCATGACGATCGTTTCATTGCTGGAGAACACGTTGAAGGCGGCGAAGAAAGGGAGTTTTATTTCCTCGTAATAAATTTTCTGCAAAAAAATGAATAAAAGTTTTGTATTTCATATTTTTTTTGTATCTTTGCATCGTAATTAACCTAAAAAAACAATTATCATGGCTTACAAAATCACTGAAGATTGCGCTGCTTGTGGCAGTTGCGTTGACGAATGTCCGGTAAATGCTATTTCTTCCGGCGACATTTATGTAATTGATGCGGCTACATGCACTGACTGTGGTGCTTGCGTTGACAGTTGTCCTGTTGAGGCAATTATCCCTGCATAAGTTTCAGCGAAAAACGAAAAATCCCGCTGATTAGCGGGATTTTTCGTATCTTTGCACTATGGATTTGAAAACTTACTTAGAGCCAACCCTGTTCGCTATCGACGATCAGCTGCAAACCCTGATGATTCAAGGTGTTTCTGTGTATTCCGAAACAGATAAATTCCCTGATTTAGATGATATCGATATGGCAATTATTGGTGTGCCGGAATCTCGAAACGCTTGGAATAACGCTAAGTGCAACGATGCTCCCGATATCATTCGTGAACATTTTTACTCGCTGCATCAAGGTGAATTCAAACACAAAATTGCAGATTTAGGAAATCTGAAAATCGGACAATCTCCGACAGACACTTATGCTGCATTGGCTGATATTGTTGGCGGTTTGATTGATGCAAACATTTTGCCGATTGTTTTGGGAGGTAGTCAAGATTTGACTATTGCAACTTACAATGCACTTGCCAATCGCAAACAAATCATCAATCTTTTTGCATTAGACAATCGTTTTGATTTGGGTGATCCTGAACATGACATCACATCGCGTTCCTATCTCAGCAAAATGATCGTGAGTCAGCCCAATTTTTTGTTTACTTACTCCAATGCGGGTTTCCAAACCTATTTGGTCGATAGATATGCGATTCAATTGATGAAAAATTTGAATTTTGATGCCTATCGTTTGGGCGTTTTACGTCAAAGTATTCAAGAAATCGAACCTGTTGTTCGCAATGCAGATGTGATGAGTGTAGATGTTTCCGCCATTCGAAAAAGCGATGCACCGGGCAATCCGAATGCTGTTGCTACCGGGCTTTTCGGCGAAGAAGCCTCGCAAATCATGCGTTACGCAGGACGAAGTGAAAAAATGCGTGCCATCGGAATTTATGAATACAATCCGAGTTTGGATGTTGACGGACAAACCGCCCAACTCATCGGAATTATGTTATGGTGTTTTATCGAAGGTTTTTATCAGCGTAAACACGAATATCCCTACAAAGACAAGGAAAAACTAACGAAATACATTGTTTCCGTAGATGAAGAAGATCAAGAAATTGTCTTTTACAAAAGCAAAACCACCGACCGTTGGTGGATGGAAATTCCGGGTAACGAGGATAAATATCAAGCACATTATATGTTGCCGTGCAGTTATGCCGATTATGAACAAGCCATGCAAAACGAACTCCCCGACCGCTGGGTGACGGCATTAGCGAGATTTGTCTAAGTGGAATTTTGTCACTATAAATCGAAAAATAGAATTTTTTTTCATTTTTTTTTCGATTTTTCATTTTTTTTCGTATCTTTGCATCTTGATTTCATTAAACCCAATATATGGAAGTAACCCGAATTTTTGATTTGTTGCCGTATATTAAAGAAAATTACGCGTGGCAAGACGACCAATTAGCCGGAAAAATCAACGGCGAATGGCGAAGATATTCAATCGATGAATACATCGAATATGCGAATAATGTCAGCTATGGCTTGCTGGCATTGGGCATTCAGAAAGGCGACAAAATTGCTATCATCAGTGGAAATCGTCCGGAATGGAATTTTTTGGACATCGGAATTCAGCAAATTGGAGCTGTTCCTGTGCCGATTTATCCGACGATCAGCGAAAGCGATTACGAATATATTTTGAGTCTTGCCGAAGTAAAAATTATTTTTTCGGAAGGTGCGGAATTGCTCGCCAAATTGCAACATATCTTGGATAAAATTACCTCGTTGCAAGAATTGTTTACGTTTATTGATCGTGGAAAAGGTCATCGCTATTTTTCACAGTTAATCGAACTTGGCAAACAAAATCAGCAACCGGAATTGCTCGAAAAATTGAAAGCAGACGTGAAAACGGACGATTTGGCAACGATTATTTTTACATCGGGAACCACAGGACATCAAAAAGGTGTTATGCTTCGTCATTCGAATATCATAGCAAATTTCAAATGTTGCGAACCGATTCCGCCTGCTCTGCCCGGTGCTCACGCATTGAGTTTTCTGCCGCTTTGCCACGTTTACGAACGTATGATTTGCTACTTGTGGCATTGGAAAGGTTATTGCATCTATTACGCTGAAAACATTGGCACGATTGCCGATGATGCCAAATATGTACAGCCGGAATCCATGACTTGCGTTCCGAGAATTTTGGAAAAATTGTACGACAAAATTTATATCGCAGGCGAAAGTATGCCATTCCTCAAAAGAACCATTTATTACTGGGCTTTGGAAGTGGCGATGAACTACAAACTTGAAGGCAATTGGTGGTATTACAACCTCAAACATCGCATTGCCGACAAATTGGTTTATGGCAAACTTCGCAATATCTTGGGAGGTAAACTTTCCGTTGTTGTGAGCGGTGGTGCTGCACTTCAAGATCGTTTGGTGAATTTTTTCTCAGGTGCAGGTTTTCCGATTATGGAAGGTTACGGCTTGACGGAAACTTCTCCGGTAATTGCTGTTAGTAATTTCAGCAAACACGGTCGTATGGCGGGAACCGTCGGACCTGTACTCGAAGGTTTGGATGTGAAAATTGCACCGGATGGAGAAGTTTTGTGTAAAGGTCATAACGTGATGATCGGATACTACAAAAATCCCGAAGAAACAGCCAATGTTATTGACAAAGACGGCTATTTTCATACCGGCGATTTAGGAAAATTCGAAAAACACGGTTTGTTGCGAATCACCGGACGAAAAAAAGCCTTGTTCAAAACATCATTCGGAAAATATGTGAATCCGAATTTGGTTGAGGAAAAATTCAAGGAGTCGCCATTCATCGACCAGTTGATGGTTACAGGCAGCGGACAAAAATTTGCAGCTGCGTTAATTACCTTGGATTGGGCATTCATGCCGGGGTGGTGGGCACGTCACAAAATGGGTGCCTATCCGAAAAATCGGCAAGACGTCGTGAATAATCCTATTATTGAAAAGCGTATCCGAAAAGAGGTTGCGAAGTATAACAAACATTTTGGCGACTACGAACGCATCAAAAAATTTACTGTTATCGCTGATGAGTGGACACCTCAAACCCGTGAATTGACGCCGACTTTGAAACTTCGTCGCAGTTTGATTGAAGAACGTTACAAAGATATTATTGCGGAATTGTTTGTATAAACAATGAATTTACGGGCATAAATGAAATAATTCCGGCGACAACCATTGTTCCAATGTTTCGCACCACTTCATTGTTGGACTTTTAGATTTATCAGCAATATCAAAGGCTTTACGACTTCCGTGTGCCCAAAAATAACCGATAGCACCATCACTTATATTACCTCGAACATTCGCCGGAACACCTCCAAACATGGGGTTTGAGCCTCCATAAACATTCGAAAATTCGTGGATATATCGGTAATAATCTTGAGAAACACCTCGAATTTCCAAACCAAGCGTGTCGCCCTCTTGAGCAGCAGCATCCGAACTGTCCGAAATGTAAGCCATCGGAACACCACGCAACCCGATGTTAGCTGCACGAATCATTTGATTGTCGAAAAGTAAAAGTCGAGTCAGCGTGTCGTTCAAAGGAACTCCGTTTTTAAGAACAATCAACGCATAATAATTTTCTCCATCGGGATCATCTGCAAAAACTTCGATATTCCAACCGGTTCTTATGCTGTTGGTGTCTCTATCTCGCCCGGCAAGCATCAGAACAAACAAATTTTGTCCCCAAACCGCTCTCACGGAATCAATTCTGTCCGCAATGGGTGGAAAAACCGTTTCGGAAGTATAAACATTTCGTCCGCCAATAGGCTCATTCAACGAGATATTCAAACGATAGGTATGACGCTGTTGTCCGTAAACATTGTCCGTTGCAGAATAAGAATAATGACCTGCTTTAATCGGATTTTCAATCAATTCAAATAATCTCGTTGCTTGCATATTTTCGTCAAATTCCGTAATCTTAACCTCAGCATTTGAAACGAAAGGAATATCATCGGTTGACGAAAAATAAGGCATCGTTGTCGAAAGTATGATTTCACAACTCTCAAAACTTACGCCACCTTCAACCACCAAACGAGTTTCGGAAGTCTTTAATTTGAGGTCGATTTTTTCGGTGCAAGAGGAAAAGCATAACAATGCAACAAACCATCCAAACACCAACCGTAGGGGCGTATTGCATACGCCCCCGCTCACGTTTCTCACAATTGCCGACAAGGGCGTATGCAATACGCCCCTACGAGAATGTTGTTTTATATTGAAAAATTCCATAATTGCTAAAATTTGAAGTTAAATGTTACCGATGGAATAATCCCAAACAAATACGTCATTTCTGCATATTTGTAGTCTGCTCCTCGCTCTTCTTTGAAATTAATAATCCAAGGATTTTTTCGTCCATAAGCATTGAAAATTCCGAAATTCCAATCATAGCTCCAACGTTTGTCCGGATTGGGTTTGCTTTTGATGGTATATGACACATCTAAGCGGTGATAATTCGGCATTCGTGCTTCATTTCTGTGTTCGGGATAAATAGGCAACCAAAGCCCGTTATAAAAAGCTGCCCCAGATGGAAATGTTACGGCGTTTCCGGTGTAAAACACCCAATTCGCCGAAAATATATGCCTTTCGGAGATTTTGAAATTTCCAACAATGGTAAAATTATGCGTTCGGTCAAACGGTGCTAAGTATGTTTTTCCTTTACTGATGGTTGGAATCGTGCGTTCAGAGCGAGAAAGCGTGTAACTTATCCAACCGTTGATTTTACCATCGGGACGTTTAATCATCACTTCCATACCATAGGCTTTTCCTTTGCCTTGTCGGATTTCACCGTACAATTGCGGATTCAGCATAACGTTGGGATGGTCTTTGAAATCAATACAATTGAAAATATCTTTGTAGTAAAATTCGAGTGAAGTTTCCCATTTATTTTCTTGAAAATTTCGGAATAATCCCATGGCATACATATCTGCTTTTTGCGGTTTTATGTTTGGATTCGCCGGAAACCACATGTCGAGCGGATTTCCGCCCGTTGATGTTTGTGCTAATTGCACGTATTGCACGGTTCGCGAATAGTTTGCTTTGATCGAAGTTGCATCATCAATCATGTAAGTCGCACCAATTCTGGGTTCGAAACCCCAATGGGTATTGTAAAATTCGCCTTTGGTATATTTAACGGCTTTGGTTACATTGAAATTTTGGTCGTAATAATACACCGTATCTCCGCCGACATTGGAAAAACTGCTCAATCGAATGCCGTATTTCAATGAAATTTGTTCGTTGATTTTTTGATCATTCCCCAGATAAATCGCATTTTCCAAAGCGTAGTTATTACCCAATTCCAAGCGATTGTCAATGTCTCCCTCAAACAACATTCCCATGCTGCCACCCAAACTGAAATCTACAAATCCCGGACTGTACATGTGATAGATACTCGATGTTCCAAAACGCACGGTATTGTCCGTATTCGCAAACCATGTGAAGTCTAATTTTCCGCCAATATCGCTCAAATCCGAAAGCCATGTAAATTTTGCTCCGCCCATTTCTGCCCCCATCGCATAGTTGTATTTCGAATACAACATCGTTAAATTTGAAAATAGTTTTGGGGTGTAAATGTAGTTCCAACGTGCCGTGAGAGTCGTGTTTCCGTAGTCGAATTGCATATATTCGCCTAATCGTGTTCCGAAAATATCCAAACCGTTGTAAGCCGAAAGATACAAGCGACTTTTTTCCGAAAATTGATGAACGATTTTTGCATTCAAATCATAAAAATACAACCTTACATTTTGTGCCATCGGATTTTTGGAAAGTGGCAAAAACAAATCGAAATAGGTTCGTCGTCCTGACACCAAAAACGATGTTTTATCTCTGATAATCGGTCCTTCGAGTGTTAGTCTGCTCGACAATAAACCAATGCCACCTGTTCCTTCCAATCGTTTCGAATTGCCATCTTTCATACGTACATCCAACACCGACGATAATCGTCCGCCAAATTGCACCGGAATATCGCCTTTGTATATCGCCACATCTTTGATTGCATCGTTGTTGAACACCGAGAAAAATCCGAGTGCGTGAGCCGCATTGTAAACCGTCGCTTCGTCCAATAAAATCAGATTTTGGTCGGGTGCACCGCCACGAACGCTGAATCCCGAACCGCCCTCGCTTGTCGCCATCACACCGGGAAGTAACTGTATCGCTTTAATCACGTCCACTTCGCCCATCAACGTGGGAATTTGACGAATCGCTTGAATACTCATTCTGACCACACTCATTTCATTTCTTGCTATGGCTTGATTACCGCGTTGTTCGGTAATCACAACTTCGGAAAGTGCTGTGGAAACAGGTCGAAGCTCTATCGGCAACGTTGTGTTTTGTGTTAAAGAAATTTCTTTTTCTTGAGATTCGTAACCGATAAACGAAAACGTTACGCTGTACTCTCCTCTCGGCAAACTGATGGAGAAAAATCCGTAGACATTGGTTACGACTCCATGGATTCCACCGTTGGCATTTTTCACTAAAACCGACGCTCCGATAAGAGTTTCACCGTTTGAGCCATCTCGAATCGTCCCACTCAACGTGAAATTTCGTTGTGCCGAAATCGTTGAAAACAGAGTCGTTACAACCAAAAAACAAAGTATGGAAAACCGAAAAAAAATGGACATTATGTTATTCAATTTTTGATACGAAAGCCTAAAGATTACGAATCATTTCCGTAAATAAAGTCGTCATTTTTTTGGCAGCTATTCCGGCTTGCAAAACCACGTCGTCGCCATCGTTAACAAAGTCTTCCGTAAAATCAAAACCTTCGTTTGTAATAACCGTCATTCCGAATACACGCATATTTCCATGACGTGCAACAATCACTTCCGGAACCGTTGACATGCCTGCAACGTCGCCACCAATATGGCGGTAATACTTATATTCTGCGGGGGTTTCGTAAGTCGGACCGGTTCCGCCGACATAAACGCCTTCTTGCAAAGAGATATTCAATTTTGCTGCGATTTCTTTACATTTTTTAATCAAATCCAAATCGTACGGACGGGTCATATCCGGAAATCTCGGACCAAATTCGTCCAAATTTTTGCCCACTAACGGGTTGGGCATCAAATTGATTTGATCTTTGATAATCATCAAATCTCCAACTCTGTACGTAGGATTCGCAGCACCGGCTGCATTCGAAACAAACACGGTTGAAATGCCCAAAGCATTGAAAACACGCATCGGCAGTGTTACCATTTCCATCGGATAACCTTCGTAATAATGAAAACGACCTTGCATCGCCAACACCTGTTTTCCACCGAGTTCACCATAAATGAGATTGCCCTTATGCCCTACTGCTGTGGATTGCATGAAATTTGGAATGGTAGAGTACGGCATCACAATAGGATTCTGAATTTGTTCTGCCAAATCGCCCAGACCACTTCCTAAAACGATTGCCACGTCAGGTGTTTTCGGAATTTGGGATTTAATAAAATTTGCAGATTCGTGGATTTTTTCGAGATAAGTCATAATTAAGTATTTTTAAATATTTTCGATATGTTTATTACATTCTCTATAATGTCCTGTTTGCCTTGAACGATGCGGTTTTTCATCAAAATTTTTCCGTTGCAAATCATCGTATCAACCGCAGAACCATTGGCGGCATAAATCAAATTCGCAACCGTATCATGGTTCGGCGTGAAGGTGGTTTGATTCAAATTAATCAAAATCAAATCCGCCAAACAACCCTCTTTTACAGCACCTGCGTTGATTCCAAAAGTTTTGGCTCCATTGATGGTTGCCACATCCAAAATTTCATTTCCCGACAAAACCGTTGGGTCAAAACGCCACGCTTTTTGCATGATTGACGCCAATTTCATGGCTTCTACCATATCATAATTATTCGACGTCGCTGCACCATCCGTACCTAAACAAATCGTGATGCCTTTGGCTTTCATCTCCTCATATTTGAATTGATAGCCCGACGAAATTTTCAAGTTCGATTGCGGATTATGTACCACTTTCACATCATAGTCTGCCAAAATTTGAATGTCTTCATCATCTACCCAAACCACGTGTGCCAGCGACAAATTCGGTGAAAGCACACCAAGTTTTTTCAGATATTTCACCGGACTTAATCCAAAATCTTTGATTGAATTTTCGTATTCTGTGCGGGTTTCAGCACAATGCGTATGAAACGTCAGATGGTTTGCGTTTGCGAAATCGGCACACCATTTGAACAAATTCTCCGATACCGTATATATTGCGTGAGGCTTGATAGAGTAATGAACCGTAGAATCAAACGATTGTGCAAGTTTCAGATTTTCTTCCGTTATTCGTTTGGTTTGTTCAGCTTTTTCGTCGTCAAAAAAATCAAAAATTGTTTCAGAAATAAACGCACGAAGTCCCATTTCTGAAATAGCTTGATACGTCTGTTTGGGGCGAAAATACATATCGTTGAAACAAGTCGTTCCCGATTCAATCATTTCCAAACACGCTAATTTGGTGCCCCAATAAATCGTTTCGTCGGTATGCTGAGCCTCAGCAGGCCAAATTTTTTCGGTAAGCCAAGGTTCCAGTGGCAAATCTTCGGCAAAGCCTCTAAGCAAGACCATTGCAGCATGCGAATGAGCGTTGATAAATCCCGGAAAAATTGCTTTTTTTGTGCCGTCAATAACAGTATCGGCATTAACCTGTAAGTCTTGTCCTATCCGGCGAATCAGCGTTCCTTCGATAAAAATATCGGTTAGTTTTTCATTCAGTTCTACGTTGCGAATTAAGATACTCATAGCAAAATTTTTTGCAAAGATACAAAAAAAATACGACTAAACGAGTAAAAAATCAGATTTATTTTCGAAGCACTAACGCCGAACTGCCCGAAACTTTGATTTCTCCGCCTTGAACATGACCTAATCCCTCGAGACGAATCATACTATCGCGTAAAACTGCGGTATACGTACCGTCCGGAATTTCTACGGAAATTTCGTTGAGATTTCCATTGAATACAACAACTATTTCGCCCCATTCATCGCCGTTTGCGTGATTTTTGAGTTCATAAGCAATCACATTCTTATCCCGAACAGGCAGAAAATTCAGGTGTTTCCGAATAAGTTCCGCATCACCCATTCGAAAGGCAGGATGTGATTTTCTTAGAGCGATAAGGTTTTTGTAATAATTGAATAATGGAAAATAGCGGGTTTTGTTTGCCCAATTGATAAGGTTAATGCTGTCGGGCGATTTGTAGGTGTTGCAAACGCCTTTTTTATCTCGAAAAATTTCCTCTCCGGAATACAGAAAAGGCACGCCCTGACTGAGAAAAATCGCTGTGTGGCAAAGTTTGTGATATTTCAATAATTGCTCCGTATCGGTGTCGTTTGATGTCGTAAATTTGAGTTTATCCACCAAACACATATCATCGTGACAACTCACGTAACTGATGAATTGCGTAGGATTTTTCGTCCAAGAACGTTTGGGATCGTAGTTGATTTTTCCATAATCAATCTGCGGATGTTCAATACCGCCGACTAATCCGAATTTCAGGGATTCTTCGCTATTCGGCACACCAACTGCAAAACCGCCGACGTTATTAGAAAACCAATTTCCTCGAAGTCCATCGCGAAACTCATCGCTGAATGCTCCAATTCCATTGAGTTTCGAAACATTTGCTTTCATCGCCAAATCCTCAAAAGGCAGCTGGGGCGGTTCTGCCGACCAACCTTCGCCGTAAAGAAAAATCGTTGGGTCGATTTCATCTAACGCTTTGCGAATAGCGTTCATCGTCTCAATATCGTGAATCCCCATCAAATCAAAACGGAAACCATCAATATGATATTCTTTTGCCCAATAAACGAGCGATTCAATCATGAATTTTCGCATCATGTCTTTTTCCGAAGCCGTCTCACTGAAACAGCCCGAACCGTTGGCATAATTTCCATCGGCATCCTTGCGAAAAAAATAGCCCGGAACCGTGCGTTCAAACGGCGAATCCGGAATCGAATACACATGATTATACACCATATCCATGATCACTCGAATGCCGTTTTTATGGAAATTTTGAACCATTTTTTTGAACTCCGAAATCCGCAAATATGGGTCGTAAGGGTCAGTAGAATATGACCCTTCCGGCACATTGTAATTCAATGGATCGTAGCCCCAATTAAATTGCGGAATATCTAATTTCGTTTCGTCAATCGTAGCAAAATCAAATGATGGCAACAAATGAACGTGTGAAATTCCTAAATCTTTTAAGTGGTCGATTCCTGTGGAAAGCCCGTCGTCATTGGTAGTTCCGTGTTCCGTCCAACTCAGAAACTTACCTTTGTTTTGTATTCCGGAATTTGGCGAAATCGAAAAATCGCGATGATGAATTTCGTAAATTGTAATGTCTGAAAAGTCGTTCAATACAGGGCGTTGGTCGTTTTTCCAATCTTTTGGATTAGTTTTTTCGAGGTCGATAATTGCCCCACGAAGTCCGTTTACACCAACCGCTTTCGCAAATATACCGGGCGTTTCGCCGTACCATTGGTCGTTGATACGAATTTCGAACGTGTAAAATTTTCCGTCATAATTGCCGTTTAACGATGCGTGCCAATCATCTTTTTTGGTCATCGAAATTGTTTCCAACAAATTTCCATCAATCCCCGCATCATAAATTCGCAACAAAACCTCATCGGCAGTAGGTGCCCAAAGGTTGAAGTGTGTAGCATCTGGGGTGTAAGTTACTTCATTCATCTTGCAAAGATACGAAAAAAAAACAAAATGTTGTGCATTTCGTTTTTTTTATTTACTATTTACTATTTATTTAGGCGAGGCGTGCCTCGCCCCTACTAATCACGGTTCACACCTCACAGTTCACCAATTTGCATATTCCAAAAAAAAATTGTATCTTTGCAAAAAATCTAACACATCGCCTATGAAAAAAATGTGCTGAAAAGCATGAAAAACATATAAAAAATAGCGTTGCTGATTCTTGCAATAGAAAATTCGACATTTTTGCATTTACAAGA
>Ga0099364_10012552_pt1 | contig 11410 bp, 11 predicted proteins | sample TergutTh196P3_FD_73070 | JGI IMG/M metagenome (GOLD analysis project Ga0099364, IMG submission 73070) | Microcerotermes parvus P3 segment gut microbial communities from Pointe-Noire, Republic of the Congo - Th196 P3 | ecosystem: Host-associated > Arthropoda: Insects > Digestive system > Gut ...
ATAACTATTAGATGGCAACAGCAATATACTGAATCATCCTCAAAGAGTCATACCACAGAACTTTGGAACAAAGGCACCAGAATTAAATTTACTTAAAATATATGGACTATTACAAAATTAACATACAATAACTTGCTATAAGGCAGTATTCTATAAATAAACTTATCCAGCATTCACAGGCAAGTTTTACACAGCACCAACCATGGTACACACTAATAATGAACTGTTTTGATGTGCAGAAAACTAATTAACCTTTCAATGATGTTGGTGCTTATATTCCACCTATCCCCCAGTCTTACAATCGAAGTACTCAAAAATGTACGCATGTCCATACGGTGCACAGATGCCAGGAGCATCTGAGGAATTAAAAGTCTGTACATTCAGCCAAGGTTGGTGATGAAGGATTACTTATAGAACACATTTCATCAGAGATTTGAATACTTAATCGACCTGATGCCTGTTCAACACAACACAGAAATAATCAATATTTTGCCATTTCTCTGAACTACAAAGCACCCCTATCACTCCATGGATATTTTCCAGAACAATCCTGGCTATGTTGAAGAAAAACCCAGAACACACCTGCTGGAAATTAAACTATAGCCAGCCACTATAATGATCAAAGTCTGAAAGCTATTTAAAATGCCGTACTGGAATTAAATGCTTATGTATAAAACTAATTTTGATCCATCAACACTATCCATCATCTTTTGCCTTACCTCCTTTGCGAAGTTCTGCTCAGTGATGTATGTGGGTGGAACTGACTGCTTTAGAGACCTTTCATATCCCAGGACTAACTGTGGTCAAGCTACCGAAAAATCTCATTGTTACTGTTGGGAATGGAGCCCAAGCCATATAGTTTGTACAGAGCCACAGCCACTTCATTACGGCATCTTAGTTAACTAAAATATTACACGTATAAAGTAAACGTTCAGGTGACAAAATGAGTTAGATCTGGCAATACCATCCACCATATTCTGCCTCATCTGCTTTCCAGTCTTTTGGCACAGCATTCATGTCAGTACGTATGTTTGTTCATATGTAGGTTGCAGGCAGAAATAACTGACCTATAAATATTTTATACCATTCCATTATTCATGTCAACATTTATCACATAAGGAACTGACCATAATATGAGATGGCGTCACTATTCTGATGTTTCAAGACAAACATATCATCCTCCAAAGAAATGAAATTCAGGTACTGATCAAAGACCTATAAAGAAGAAACAATAGTACATTTCAACTTCTGAGGTCCATGACTGTTGAAAATTTGTACATTTTTCACAAAAATGGCAGTACATAAACGCATATCATACATGAGTACAACAGTAACCAACACCATAATTAAATATGTACGTGTATATATGTTGTATTATATACCAGCACCCAATGGCTCACAAATACATTAAATCTTGTAAGAATAAAGCACCTCATGTAATTCTGCAACATCACAACATTCAGCATTCAACGATACAGGGGATGTACAGCACTAATGTACTAGCAGCCAACAAAATCTCTCATGAAACTCTTAGAAACAAAATCCATATTGCTATGATTACTGTACTCTAAGCAAATAATGACAGCATTCAGTGAGGTGTGATTGCAATATGCACCTCTCTCCTCAGCCCCATTTTGCACAGAGACTAACAATATGGTGACCTTTACTTCCCTGTCTTTGGAGTCACCTTTATTTTGCACACATTTAGTTTCACAAAGCCTTTGTTTCTATAGCACACAGGTAGTGGATCCTTTACTGGTGTGCCAGTATGTAGAATGCTTCGATAATTGGCTATGTAGCAGAACAATGAGATTCAACTTCTGGTATCTATAATTCTGCAGCTCTCCCATCTACACCAGACATTCCTTATGATACCTCCTCAGATAATGTCTAGTAAAATGTTTTAGTGCACTTTAAGCAAGGTACTCCAAGGAAAAACTGTTACACCAGAAAACTTCAAGTCCCAAGCATCCTGCTGACAACACTGACAACAAAGACCTAAAAGCATCAGAAACTAATTTTCTGACTTCTAGATCATAATTCCGACATTTTTCTAGAACCTATTATATCTTAGGTAAAATATGCCTACAATATTGCAGTAACCTGTGGTTTGATTAATTTTTTGAACATACTGACATTTAGTTAAGTATTATGAGTTTTAAGATGGTGGCATGTCCTAACCCCCAGCCAGTCTTGCCAAATGCAGCATTTTTCATGAATGTAACTCCTACAGCCAACTAGGGATCACTGTAAAAAACATTCAGTGACTACAAATTAAACATACCTATGGTATATAATGTTAGTCATTAGTGTTTTCAAAAGTGGCCTTAAGAGTACTGAACAAATTATTGAAAACAAACCAACAGTGACAATATTTGACACACACACACACACACAAAAAAAAGGAAACAGAACGACAATAATGCCAATGTCATGTAGCCTCAAGTGCACCAAAGTTTCATAGAAACCTATTCCATCCATCGCAGTGCATGAATTACATCTAGCAGACTACAAAACATTACAAACTGTAAGACATCCATCTTCATAATCACTGTTCTGTTAAAAACTCATACCTCAGGAACAATTTAAAAGTAACACAAGTCAATAACAACATGTAACTCAGAAACAGTAAGCTTCAGACATGAATGGGTTACTACTGGAGCCATTATTGAACGTACCTAACTCTTTTAACAAAAGCATTGTCAGTCTTTCATTAATATACCATTTTTATACCACACAATAGGTATATTTCAGCTATGTTAGCACATTACTTCATATCAACTTCCTCATACGAAGGTTAATAAATCAAGCAAACTGATTTTTAGAGTCCATAACATTCTCTACATATACATTACCTTTTGGATCTGCGATACACAGTTCGCTTGTAGTGCCGCAGCAGCCAAGTCTTCAAGCCTCTGCCTTGATATAGGTGAGATAAAATTGAGGTGGTAAGCATCATATAAGTTACTCTGCAAGTCCTGTCCAATTCGACCCAAATTTTCTTCTGTTGGGAGACAGAAATACACTGCTGGGACGTCAGGAATTGGATCACGGTCTGAATGCAGTTGTCTGAAAAGAAAACATGTGCCACTATTAATATCTACCTATTTACATGGTACCTTGTGTTTTGTGCTGTTAATGCAACACAAAATTTAATGTAACAGCAAACAGCCGAAATGTCATAACTTAAATGCACAAAATCACTTATCCAGATTATTACTAACACAGTAAGAAATGAGGAACGAGCAAGCATAGTTTTGTACTCACACGTGTAATGTTACTCCCAGTTCTCGTAACTCTTTGACTGAAATCAACGGAGATATAATATCTTGACCACAACGATCATAAATTAGTATCTTCCATACTGGTTCTCCAGCCAGTGTTTTAGCTGGTGGTTGATTAAGATTCAGCATGTGTTTCAATGCGCCTGTCAGAGAGGAAATGAACAGCATTTATGATAACCTCCACATGTACGATTATGTTGATGCTGTTGTTACATCAGAAAAACACACTATTCAAAAGGTAATGAAGCACAGCCACACATGACATTTTGCCACTATTAGTAATGTGACAACTTCTTACCTATCTGTTTTTCTCTTAATGTCACCATATTTACGACACGTACTCTTCACACACAAACACGTACACATATCAGCCACTACTAGAGATGTGTCGTTCCGGAATGAACGGGTCCGAAGAATCGAATCCGCGGGAGGACTGATGAGATCCGGGTCCAGGTCTTGCGAACCGGTCGTTCACTTGGATCCGGACGGGTTTGTATCGTACAGCTACTCTTCATTCACTAACCTGCACCGCTCACAAACTATCTCGTTCACATGTCAGCCGTTATCAAAAGGGAATACTGATGGGTACATTTTAGCGACCAGCATGTAGTCTGTTAGGATGATAAAGGTTAATAATGTTCAGTGGCAGTGGACCTATTTGTTACATAAAGATTCCACTTCGTTCAATTTTTTATGCGAGTTTATTTTAATATTTTACATGCTTGTTGGAAACCGCTAGAAAACAACACCAGGACTATCATTATGAGTTTTCAATGTTTTACGGCGCGTGTTATTCAATTTATGGTCGTGTTTTTAGGTTCTTACTCCACGTCGTATATGTGGTTTGTTCTTCTGAAACGTCGGAACAAACCGCCAATATTATATGGTATGGAAATCCAAAGGGCTGCTATCACCAGAACAAATCGTATCAATTTCGCTGATATAAAAAACGGGGTCAGTCGTTTTGTTTCCACGTACTGTTTACAATATCTTTCACTAGCACTGCTAAATAAATATCGTTTTTCAAACATACAGGTAGTATTTAGAACCAGAGTTTGTAATAACAACCAAGATGTACCCAATAAATGTAAGCTTTAAGGACATATTACGTATCGGCACTGCCGATTCGTCATTTTCTCTTATCTGGACCGGTCTCGTCCACGACTATGTCCACGTGTTTTTGCAGGTCTTCGTTCACTCATTTTTGTCATTCACCACTCCGCAGTTCCTTTCGAACACGGGTCTAAGGACCTGCCTCGTTCACCAGTCCGCAGTTCCTTTCGAACACGGGTCCATGGACCTGCCTCGGTCACCAGTCCGCAGTTCCTTTCGAACACGGGTCCATGGACCTGCCTCGGTCACCAGGCCGCAGTTCCTTTCGAACACGGGTCCACGCACCTGTGTCGTTCCCCGCTTCGTCTGTCCTTCATCGGTTCTCCAGTCCTCATTTCCTTTCTCTCACGGGTCCACGGACCTGTCTTGTTCACCGTTTCCCACTTCCTCCGTCCTTCATCCGTTCCCACATCTCCCGTTGTTCATCAGTTCCCAGTAGGTGCACGATGTGTGTATGGGGGCGCTGTATGTAACGACCTCGTCAACCAGCTATAGTATACCGCCATCTCTGACATAATTTGGGTACTACTTCCTGTGACTTGGGTAGCTCTGTTATGTACTACCGTTGCGTGGCTCGACTAATGTCTTGTATCTCGGGATTTAGTTTTCTTGCTAAAGTAAGTACGAGTTCCCCTTTTTTCATTGCGAATGTATTTCTTCTACAAGTTCAGCTTATCCGCACTTATTTTCAGTTCCCGATTTTTATTTCGTAGTTCACACCATTTCTTCAGTCCATTCAATTGTATCTTGTGCCATAATTTTGGGGGGAACTTCATCTAATAGTAAAGTTATATTTGAAGTCCAAAAAATATTAGAGTAATTATGAATTCTGATAGTAAAACTTCCTGCCGCAAATTCTTAAATATATTATATATTCTTCCCGTATATTCTCAGTATATATTTTCTATACGCTGTTTCTTGCTAAGAATAGACCCTTATTCAACACAAATTCCGATTTTCACAACTTAAAAAGAACAAGTCATGACCTACATCCTACAGCGAATTTAACCTTATTTCAAAAAGAAGTTTGTTATTCGGGTGTCAAAATTTTTAACTATCTTCCCTTAACCCTCATGCGTTATCACATGACGTCAATAAATTTAAAACGGCTCTTAAGAGAATTTCTTCTTGCAAATTCTTTCTATTCAGTGGAAGAATATTTCAGCTGGAAATACGTAGTAATCATCTTGGCTCTAGTAATTCAATGCCATTATATTGTTACTATTATCGTACCTTTCCAATGTCTTTTATTCCAGTTTTAATTCACTGAATGAAAACAGGTCAAATAAACCTTGCTATGACTGGCTCTGAGTAGCCTTTATACCTAGATTTGAATTATATTTTATGTAGCTTTACACTTAGGTGAAGGAATGACATGTTTTATATCCTGTAACTGGATATATGGAATTTTAAATAAATGAGAAAGAAACAGAAAACAAACATAATTACTATAACAACTTTATTAATTTTGTACAGATTTGTTCACCATGATGAGGAAGACAAGTGACCTTTGGTATCACTTTTCTTCATCAGAACCTGGAAAAGGTAAATGCCAGTATTGTTCCTTTGTAATAAGTTGCACAGGAGGATCAACGGGGAACCTTATAAGGCACTTGAAGAGAAAACATCCAACTGTACCTCTACATCGGACTCCAACACCAGCTGAAACGAGTGATTCAAGATCCCCCCAAGATGAGGGGCCCCAACAGGATCCTGCAGCAAAGGAAGCTACAGTTGTGTGTGAGGACATCTCATCTGCTAGCACTTCAAGATCCAAGCAGGCAAGACAGTCTCATATGTCATCATATGTCAACATCATTAAGCCAGTTTCTATTGAAAAAAATAAGCAACTGGATAATCAGTTGGTCCGTTTGATTGCCAGAGAATATCACCCATTTAGTTTGGTGGAGGACGCAGAATTTAGAAGATTTGTTCAAATGTTGTGCCCTGGATACCAGATCCCTAGCAGGAAAACACTGACTAATAGTTTAATACCCATTCTTCACCAGACAACTGTAATGAAAGTCAAGGCTACATTGGATGTTGCTACTGCAGTCTGTTTAACAGCAGATGGATGGACATCTGTAAATAACAATAGCTTTTTGGCAATAACTGCCCATTTTCTTGATGAAGAAACAAACATGTGTTCCAAATTATTGGGATGTGTTGAATTTAACGAAAAGCATACTGCTGCCAACTTAGCAGATAAGTTACATGAGACAGCAAGAGAATGGAAGATTGATTATAAAATTGTTGGGATTGTTACAGACAATGCTGCTAATATTGTTTTGGCTGTCCAGCTCTTGAAATGGCGTCATATACCTTGCTATGCTCACACTCTTAATCTAATTGTTCAGACAAGCATTAAAGTTATAAAAAGTGAAATAGAAAAGGTGAAAAGTATAGTGCAATATTTCAAACATAGTGCCCATGCCCTGGCAAAGCTACATTCTGTTCAAAAACAGATGCAGTTACCTGAACTGAAGCTAAAGCAGGATGTTGGCACTCGATGGAACTCGACTCTAGATATGCTGTTGAGGTTTCTTCATAACAAAGAGCCCATTCTGTCAACTCTTGCAGTTTTACAATTGCAGGATGAATTCAGAGTTTCTGCGCTTGAGTGGGAAATAATAGAGAATGCCACCAAAATGTTGGCTGTATTTGAAGAAGTCACCAAAGAAATCAGTTCAGAAAAAAATGTATCGTTGTCCAAAACATGCATTTTATCAAGAATCATGGTAAAGGAAGTGCAGAAATGTTTGGAAGCCCCAGACTTGCCTGCAGAGGTTCATGCTTTGGGCACAGAACTGATAAGAAACTTACGGAAACGTTTTCAGGGGTGGGAGAATAATGAACTTATTTCCCAGGCCACATTGTTGGATCCCCGGTTCAAAAGACAGGGGTTTTCTGATGATCAGAAATTTAAAATAGCATACGAAGGTTTACTGGGAAAAGTCCGTGGCTTCAATTTTATGAGTGCTTCCACTACTGTGGATTCAAACAAGACAGTTACCACAAGTATTTCCAAAATTTGGGAGGAGTTTGATAAGAAAATCAAGGAACTAACTGCTGAGAGCAATCCAACTGCTGCTAGTACCATTGAACTAGATAAATATATAGCAGAACCCATGCTTCCAAGAACAGGTGATCCCCTGCACTGGTGGAATGATAGGAAGGCCTTATATCCTAGACTTTACACTGTAGTGAAGAAAAGGCTCTGTGTTGTTGCCACCTCAGTTCCATGTGAAAGAATATTTTCAAAAGCAGGACAAATTCTGAGTGAAAAGAGAAGCAGAATGAAATCTTCAAAATTATCAATGATTTTGTTTCTCAACGCCAATTTGGAATAAGATTGTAGTATGTATGCACACGCGCGTATGTTATGTACTGTCATTTTGGAATTTGAATCCATGGAATGTGTGTGTATTGTATGTATGTAATACCTTCCTAGCAATGTACACCAACATGGCAATACATCAATTTCATTATTATTATTATTCTTGTGGCATTACAGTCCTTGGTGGACTTTAGCCTCTTCCAAAATTGTTGTCCAGTTTCAAATTTTAGAAGCTTCTCAACAAAACATTTTTTATGGGATGGGGTTGTTAGCCCCACACCCAACCCCCAACCTGGAGGACCAGGGTATCCCTTTTTGTCTGGGTCATCACCTTTGACCTGTCTGGCATGGGAGGCCCTACCAGTAGCAACGCTACCGCCAGCATAGCTCTCAGGATCATTTGACCACACAAGCCCCACCACTACGACAAAGTAGGGATACCTTCGGGGGGCAATTTCATTATTAGTACATCAAATAACATAACCTATACATTTGGGCCCAGCATGTCTGTACGGGTTTGAGCTAATCAGAGTACACACATAAGACCGTAATTGAAGTATGACCTTGTGCCACGTATTTCCTCACTTAAGTAAAAAAGGGCTGGATCAATATCTTGTACATAATTAATTTCAGTACACAATTGGCCAAAACAACTTAGTCATCACTGCACTGTATTGCTGTGGTTTCCTTTAATTTCGATAGTGTCACAGTCCAAACTACACCACTGAAACAGTTCACTATTGTGGTAAAACTGATTAAAAAAAAGTTGTGTTCGACAGTCAAAAAATAGACAATTGTGATTAATAGTCAATTGCACAACTATGATTGATCCCTATAGTCACTAGAAACAATAACACTGGCGAAGAATGGTACACAACACGACCGTCTCGTTAGTACAACTGACCCTTATGGTCACTAGGAACAATAACACTGGCAAGGAGCGGTGCAGAACATGACCGTCTCGTTCAGTGGAGCGATTCCACCTATTTGTGCGTACTAAAGAACAAAAACTGCACACGACCCATGGGCAATCCCATGCCTACAATGTTGCCAGATACAAAATATGTCCCATGCCAGAACGTACTGCCCACCAGACAGTTTGGATAATTAATTAGAACTGACAGGGAATAGTGGACACATTTTATTGATGGGTCGTTTGAAAGTTCCCTGATTAGTATTAAGAGTGAGGACTCTGATATGCCCATCTTGTCCTTGATGAACAGCTATGATAGTAACAAGTGGCCACTGAATAAGAGACATATTGTCATCCATCATCAACACAATATCTCCAGGTTGAAGATTAGGTGCGGAATGATGCCATTTACTGTGCTGCTGAAGCTCTTGTAGATAGTCGAGTGACCATCGTTTCCAGAACTGCTGTACCTGCTGCTGTAGCTGGTGCCATCTATTAAACTTTATATTAGTCAGATCTTGGGAAGGTAAAGTTGTGAGAGGTTCTCCAATCAGGAAATGAGCTGTGTTAGCTTTCTTGTAAAGCTTAGCAAGGAGAAGAGCACCACAAAGTTCCAGTCTTGGTAATGTGGTTTTCTTGAATGGTGCAACTTTAGATATTGCACACAGTAATTCACATGTAGTTTTTCCATATAAATCAGTAAAACAGAAATACAAACAAGCGCCGTAGGCTTGTTCACTACTGTCGCTAAAACCATGGAGCTGTATGTCTGTGGCATTAGCATGTAACACTTTGTGGTTGATAGTGATATGTCAGACATCAAGTAACTGCTGTTGCAGTCAAATCCATTTATGTAACAATTGAGTAGGAACAGGTTCATCCTATTGGAGTTTTTCTTGCCATAATTTCTGGAGAATATCTTGCAAGAAATAATGATTGGACTAATCAGTCCCAATGGGTCAAAGACTGAAGCTACAGTTGAAAGAATGCTGTGCTTAGTGGTAGTATGTACTTCTGCAGTACAAGTAATTTGACACTTCACTTGAAATTGATCTGATGTGGGATTCCACAGAAGACCTAGTGTGCTGACACTATCTTTTTTGTCCAGTCGAAGTACATTTTGTGTTTCTTGTAGATTTTCTGGAATGGTAGCCAGAAGTTCCAAGTTATTGGAAGCCCATTTTCTCTGGGAATATCCTGCCTGTTGTAGAATAGATGATACATCTTTTTGAAATTGAATGGCTTCTGCGAGGGCTTGTGAAGCGCTGAGAAGATCATCAACATAAAAATCACTGTGTAACATGAGCTGCCTTTGGATGTAGCTGCACATTATCCTCTAGTAACCCTTAACCTGCTAACGACTACTATAGTTGCACCTCCTAGTAATGCTAGCAAATGGCAGATGGGATTTAATTCGGCGTTTAAAGGGTTAATTTGTTCAAACACCTAGTGAAGCAGTCCCACATGTGACTATTGTAAGCTTCAACTCTTGGATAGGTTTATCTGAAGATGATGCACTGCATTGCACCGGTTTTCTTTAATTTCAATAGCGTCACAGTCCAAACTACACCACTATAACAGTTCACTATTGCGGTAAAACTGATTAATAGTCAGTTGCACAACTACGATTGACTCTTACCGTCATCAGAAACAGCACCACTGATGTCGACCGGCGCAAAACACCACCGATCCCCCCCCCCGATCCGGTCAGTGGCACGATAGCCATTGTATACTATTTGCACACAGTGAACGAAGTGAACGGGTTAATTGAACGGATCCTCACCCGGACCCGTACTGAATGAACCGTGTCACAGAACGGATCCGTTTTGCCCACCACTAATTAAGCCCCTATGAGTGTATTCATAGGCATAGGGAATATTTTGGCTACAGATAACAATAACAGTAAAACAAATGGCGTGCGAGTGGCGGAAAAGGATGTGCGTATATTACACACTGGTTCAAACAAATCCTCTCCCTCTTGCCAATCCGTGGTTGATATTTTCCCACCAGATGTTATTAGTAAAGTTACTCCTATGAGGGTACCTCAATACGTTTATTAATACCCAAACCCTATGCTTACTGACAGGACCTCCTAAATCCCAAAGGAAGGAAATTCGCATACAAGTAATATTTCTTTCTTGATCCAGTACAGTCATCATGATTCTGTGCTGTAATTGTTCTCCTGTCAATGGCAGGGCCTGAATTTGAACTTATTATGTAAATGAAACTTTATAACATATATGACCGATGTTTAAAAGCAAGGTTTCTGTCTGTCCTAGCTGAGAAGTTATTCCCCCTCCTGCCCCTCTCCCTTGGTGACAGGAGCAGATTGATTTGAGACAGAAATGTTGTGCTCTTTGTGAATACAAGTTGACGGACAAAATCTGCAAAGCAAGTGCCCAAATTTGTACAGTTAGTTTATCATATGTGGTGGGAGTTTGTACATACCATCATGCTTTACTACAGCATTCTTATTGCCTTTATTTGGTTAATCCATATTTCATCCAAACATAAGACCGATAATTTGATGATCTGATGTCACAAAACATTAAAAACTTAATTTTTATAGTCATTTTTCACTGCAGAACTAGAGGTAAGATAAATTAATATTCGTTACACTTCGCGGGTCGCCACACTACTAGACACAGTTGCCTTTTGTTACTACACACACATACACGATAACAACAGCAAGTTCTGAAGCCATAGGACTTTTCGGAAATTTTCATATTACCTCTACAACCAGAATGGCTCTGGGATGTGCAT
>Ga0099364_10012553_pt1 | contig 11409 bp, 9 predicted proteins | sample TergutTh196P3_FD_73070 | JGI IMG/M metagenome (GOLD analysis project Ga0099364, IMG submission 73070) | Microcerotermes parvus P3 segment gut microbial communities from Pointe-Noire, Republic of the Congo - Th196 P3 | ecosystem: Host-associated > Arthropoda: Insects > Digestive system > Gut ...
CCGCCGCGCTCGAAACCGCGCGTATGGAGACGCTCCTTTCAGGGGAATATGACGGCTGTTCGGCTATAGTCTCTTTTCATTCGGGTGCGGGCGGAGCGGACGCGCAGGATTGGACGCAGATGCTTTTTCGGATGATAACGCGCTGGGCGGAGCGGCATGGCATGAAATACAAGCTCCTGCATTGGCTTGACGGTGATGAAGTAGGGCTCAAATCCGCGTCGGTTGAGATAGACGGTGAAAACGCATACGGTTATCTCAAATCCGAGAGCGGCATACATCGCCTCGTGCGTATCAATCCATATGACTCATCAGGGAAACGGCAGACCTCATTTGCCGCTGTCGAAGTGATACCGCTCATTTCCGATGATGTTGATATCGAGATAAAACCCGACGATCTCAAGACCGATACATTTCGCGCATCGGGAGCGGGCGGACAGCACGTCAATAAGACCGACAGCGCGGTTCGCATCACGCATTTGCCGACAGGCATTGTTGTCAGTTGCCAGATGGAACGCAGTCAGCACGAAAACCGCAGAATTGCCATGTATATGTTGCGTTCTAAACTCGTTGAGGCGAAAGAACGCCAGCATCTTGACAAGATCAGCGATATAAAAGGCGAACAGCTCAAAATAGAATGGGGCAGTCAAATCCGCTCATATACATTCATGCCGTATACGCTCGTAAAAGACCACCGCACAGGTTTTGAAAACGGGAATATAAACGCCGTGATGGACGGCGACATTGACGGTTTTATCAACGCTTTCCTATCGCAGACCGCATAGCGTCAAACTCACCTTTGGCGATCGCGTCACGGATTCTTGCCAAAAGCGTGTTGTAATAAAACAAATTATGCAAAACGGCAAGGCGCATCGCAAGCATTTCACCCGCTTTGAACAGATGGCGTATGTAGGCGCGAGAAAAATCACGGCATACAGGACATTCACATTCTGAATCTATCGGGGTCTCATCGTCCCGGTATTTTTCATTTTTGATGTTAATGCTACCGTTTTGAGTGAAAAGATGCCCGTGCCGCCCATTCCTCGCGGGTAATACACAGTCAAAGAAATCAATACCGCAGGCGACCGCCTCGATGATATTCTCAGGCGTACCCACCCCCATGAGATAACGCGGACGGTCTTCCGGCATATGTTCTTCCACAGTCTCGATCATATCATACATCTGTGCCGCCGTCTCACCAACAGCGAGGCCACCGATAGCATAACCGGGCAAATCAAGCTCCGCGATACGTTTCATATGCGCGATCCTAATATCATCATAAAGCCCCCCCTGATTGATCCCAAACAGCATCGGCCCCGTCCTATTCCCCTCTGGGGAGGGGTGCCGTCCGCAGACGGCGGGGTGGTTCCCTCGTTCCCCCGCCGTGTCATTCTGAGCACAGCGAAGAATCTGTTCTTTACAACGCACCAACCAACGAAACGTCCTGTCACAAGACTGCTCAACATACTTGCGTTCCGCCGGTATCTCAATACACTCATCAAACGCCATAACAATATCCGAACCAAGATTTACCTGAATACGCATACAATCTTCAGGCGACATAAAAATCCTGCGCCCATCCACATGAGAGGCGAACAAAACCCCATCCTCACTGATTTTTCGCAACCCCGCAAGGGAAAAAATCTGAAACCCACCGCTGTCAGTTAAAACAGGTTTATCCCAAGCCATGAACTTATGTATTCCACCAAGCGAGCGGATAACCTCATCACCCGGCCGGATATGCAAATGATAAGTATTAGCAAGCGCGACCTGACAGCCGACATCACGAAGGTCCGCAGCCGAGAGTGCCCCCTTAATAGCCGCCTGTGTAGCGACATTCATAAACACCGGAGTCTGTATTACACCATGCGCGGTAACAAACTCCCCCAACCGCGCCCTGCCTTGCTTTGCGAACACTCTAAACATAATTAACCCCTAAATTTGAAATAATTGTTAGTAAGTAGTATACTAGATTCGCACTACGGAACGCAAGGGGCTGGAATTTAGTTTATTCAATTAGGAATTAGGAATGAGGAGTTAGGAGTTGATTCCCCTCTGGGGAGGGGTGTCCGCGAAGCGGACGGGGTGGTTCTGCGAGGCGAAGCCGAGCAGAGATTTCCGTCTGCAAGCGACGGGGTGGTTTACTAACGAAAGGTTACGTTAATTATGCTTCTTATAAAAAACGGATATTTATGCGGTGACGACTCAATACGTGATGTTCTGATAGATGACGGAAAAATCACAAAAATCGCGGAAAATATCACCCAAACCGATGATATGGAAATAATAAACGCCGATGGCCTTGTTATTGCGCCGGGGCTTGTGGATATGCACGTTCATTTTCGTGATCCGGGATTCACATATAAAGAAGATATTCTCACGGGTGCGGCGGCGGCGGCGGCTGGCGGAGTGACGACTTGCGCCTGTATGCCAAACACCGTGCCGACAGCGGACTGCCCCGAGATCATAGAATATATCATCGACAAAGCAAAAGAGGCACAAGTTTCCGTCCTGCCGATAGGCGCGGTCACTATCGGGCAAAAAGGCGAGGAGTTGACAGATTTTGCCGCACTCAAAGCCGCAGGGGCAGTCGCACTCTCTGACGATGGCAATTCCATTCAAAATGCCAATTTAGTAAGAGAGGCGATGCGTCGCGCCCGTGAGTTTGATTTACTCATCATCAGCCATTGCGAAGATGCTGATATGGTGCAAAATCACAGCGTCAACGAAGGCGCGGTATCACAGTGGATCAACATACCCGGCCGTCCCGCTATAGCGGAAGATATTATGGTCGCCCGCGATATTATGCTTGCTTCTGAAACAGGCGCGAGGCTGCATATCGCCCATGTCAGCACGGCAGGAGCGGTGGAAATCATCCGCAAAGCAAAAGCCAACGGCGTAAATGTTACTGCGGAGACTTGCCCGCAATACTTCTCGCTTACGGAAGACGCGGTTTTGACAAAAGGCCCGCTTGCCAAAATAAACCCGCCCTTGCGTACAAAAGCCGATGTCGAGGCAATAATCGAGGGTCTTACCGATGGCACGATAGATGTCATTGCAACAGACCACGCACCCCATTCCGAGGAAGAAAAATCGCGCCCGCTCACGGACGCGCCAAGCGGCATTATTGGGTTGGAAACTTCTTTAGCCCTTGCGCTGACGTTCTTATATCATACCAACATTTTAGGCATTAATGATATCATCAGGCTGATGAGTGAAACCCCTGCCGAAATACTCGGTCTCGGAGAGAGGCGTTTGGAAGAAGGGGCATCGGCGGATTTAGTTATTTTTGACCCAAACGAAGAATGGATGGTAACATCGGAACAATTCAAATCCAAAGCGCGTAACAGCCCGTTTATCGGAATGAAACTCCGCGGCAAAGTCAAAACGATAGTTTACTCCACGGGGGAACCACTCCGTCGCTCCGCACCATCCCTTCACAGAGGGGAATTTCCCTAAACCCTAAATCCTAAATCCTAAACCCTAGATCCCAAATCCTACCGTCTCGTGCTTGCAATGCCTGATTCCCTATGATACAATAATATCGAAACTTCAGTGATTTAGGAGATACGTGCTATGGATATTAGACGGAAGATAGAAGTTTTTGGCGACTCGATTCTTAAAGGTATACAGGTCAACCCTCTTAACAGGCGGTATCATGTCAACAACAATATTGACATCGAAATGCTGAGTAAGAAGTTTTCGCTCGATGTGATCAATCACTCTCTATTGGGTTGCACGGTCACAAAAGGTAAAGCCCTTTTGGAGAGATTCCTTTCAAAAGCACCCACAGCTACGGCGATCATCATGGATTACGGCGGGAATGACTGTGATTTCGATTGGAAAGCAGTCTCTGAAGACCCCACCGCCGAGCATGAACCCAAAACGCCTATCAATAAGTTTGTCGCGATTTATACGGAAATGGTAGAAAAGATAAGCAAATGCGGTATTCGCCCCGTGCTCACAAACTTGCCGCCTTTGGAGCCGCAGCGATATTTTGATTGGTTTGCCAAAGAACTGAATAAAGACGCGCTCCTTAAATGGTTGGACGGGGTCAATACGATTTATCGTTTTCAGGAGATGTATTCGCGCACAGTTGAAGATATCGCAAAAACAACGGGTGCGTTGCTTGTTGATTTGCGCGGCACATTCCTGAAAGAACGGCATATCAAACGATTTCTCTGTGAAGACGGCATCCACCCAAACACCGAAGGTCAAAAACTCATCACCCAAGCATTTTCAAAATTCTGCGTAAAAGCACTGGCGTAATTCAATTAGGAGTTAGGAATGAGGAGTTAGGAGTTTGTGAATACCAAACGAAATAGGTTGATAATAGGTTCGATTGCGGTTGTTGTTTTTGTTGCCATTTTTGTTATGGGGACTCTGTTTTACGCGCCGTATCAGGAAGAAATGACGGATAATCCACCGGTGGAGGCGGTTGACGAGCCTGAAGGCTTAGAGCATATGCAGATTCTTGATGAGCCGCAGCCGGAAGCGGAATCGCCGCCTGAACCTGAACCCGAACCTGAATCCGAGCCGGAACCTGAACCGGAGCCGGAGCCGGAACCTGAGTTGTTTGTGATTTCCATGATGGGTGACACGACATTAGGCAGTGAGCACAATACAAGAAGGGGCTCGCGCTCGTTTTGGACTGTTGTTGGCGAGGACTATGCTTATCCTTTTGGCGGGATTTTGCATCTTATTGAGGACTCGGATTTTAACATAGTAAATCTTGAAGGCGTATTGTCAGAGTATGATGTCCCGCGCATGGATAATACATACCGTTTCAGAGGCAGCCCCGAGTTTGTAAACGTGCTCCTTGAAGGCCGTATCCACTTTGCCGCTTTGGGTAATAACCATACGGCGGATTATGGCAGGCAAGGGTACGAGGAAACGATGGAGATACTCGAAGCCGCCGGTATCGGATATGCCCCAAACGCGGGTTGGAATCTGTATGAGACGGAACGCGGCCTTACGATAGGTGTTTATTCGCATAGTTTTCCCAATTCTTCTAATCTTCCGAAAATGAGGGAAGCGATAGAAGCCATGAGAAAAGCCGGGGCGGAAGTCGTTATTATGGCGTTACATAAGGGCGTTGAAGGCTCTTATCGGGTATATACTGAGCAGCGAAACCTTTACCGCGCGTTGGTGGACGCGGGCGCCGATATTATTATGGGGACTCATCCTCATGTGTTGCAGGAGATGGAGCTTTACAATAACGGCGTGATATATTACAGCCTCGCGAATTGGGTTTTCGGCGGAAACATTAACCCCAAAGACAAAGACTCCGTCATCGCCAGAGTGATAATCAAACGCGACCTTGACGGCAAGATTTCTATTCACGGCATTGATAACATCCCTTGTTCTGTGAGCAGCAGCCCGCATAATGATTACAGGCCAAGAGCGTATGAACCGGACTCGCCGGAATATCTCAGAGCTTTAAGCAAGCTTGACGGCACTTTTACAGGCCCGGATTTGGTATCGTCCTCCACATCGCCGCCTGAACAAGAGGGCGAACCACAGGAAGAAACGCAGGGTGAACCATCGGAAAACGGCTACTCGGACACATTTACGCAAGAGCCAACTGAAAGCGAACCGACAAGCGAAACTGCCACGCCCGAACTAACGCCCGAGCCAATGCCTGAGAGTTCACCGCCTGATAATTCGCCGCCTGAAACATCGGGCGAACCGCATTTGGAAGGAGACTAAATAATGTCAATACCTGTATTTTCTTATGGAGATGAGGTTTTCGCTTTAGTGCGGAAAAAAGGTCAGAGCCGTTGGAGCGTTCGGAAAATCATTATTGATAGCATTGAAGAACCTGTTGTCATTCCCGGATTGGTGCCGGATCCTGTCTGCTATAATGGGATTGAGGAAGATTCTGTTTTTAAGGAAAAATGGAGAGCGGAGCAAGAATGTTATAAACGTAATCCCAAGACTATGGCGACTATCAGGCTTGAGCTTCCGATGTGCTGTTCCGTTTGCCAACTGCTCGATGATACAATGCTCTGTAAGGCGACAGGACGATTTGCCGAGTGTAATGCCGACAAAGGCAGGGCTTCGTTTTGCCCTATGATATTTGATTAGTGCAGTCTGTTGGCTGCGTTAGGATTTAGGGGTTAGGGGTTAGGATTTAGGCGTAGGATGGCGATTTTTTTGTTTTTTATTTGCTCCGTTTGTCTCTACACAGTTTCACAGAATCCCGCTAACTTTTCCGCAAAAAAGTCAATATCATCGCGAGTGATGTCGTTGTGGGTGACGAACCTGAACTCGCCGCCCATTTCAGGATAAATCTTTATCCCCTCATTAAGCATATATTGAACTATCTGTGCCTTCTTTTCGGAAGGTATTTTTATGTCCGCAAAAACCATGTTGATTTCTGCCATTTCAGGGTCGGCGTTAATATGCGGAATCGCAGCGAGCTTATTCGCGAGGTATTTTGCGTTTTCATGGTCTTGGGAGAGGCGTTTTGTCATTTCCGTGAGGGCGATAATTCCGGCAGCGGCAGTCACGCCGCATTGGCGCATCCCACCCCCAAGCATTTTGCGGTATTTTCTGGCCCTGTCAATAAACTCTTTTTTACCCGCCACGACCGCGCCAATCGGAGCGGCGAGGCCTTTGGAGAGGCAACAGTTTATACTGTCACAATGGCGTGTCAAGTCTTTTACATCAACACCAAGCGCAACCGCCGCGTTAAAAATCCTAGCCCCGTCAACGTGAACGGGGATACTATGTTGCCCTGCGATGGCATAGACCTCGCTCATTATTGCTTCCGAAACAACCCTGCCGTTGGCGAGGGCGTTTTCGAGGCAAATCAGACGCGCTTGCGCGTGATGGATATTCAACGGGCGAATCGCCGCTTCAATCATCGACGGTTCGGGTATTCCGTTTGGAAACCGCAGAGGCCTCGGAATGACAGAAGCCACTGCCGAAAGCCCGCCGACTTCCATATTGTAGATATGACAACCTTCGCCCAAAATGACTTCATCGCCCCGTGAGGTATGCGTGAGGACTGAGACGAGATTACCCATTGTGCCTGAGACGAGATACAAGGCCGCTTCCTTTCCCAAAATCTCAGCCGCAAGCTCCTCTAAATGATTTGCCGTAGGGTCGTCACCCGCAACATCATCCCCCACCTCAGCCGTCACCATCGCGTCATACATCTCTTTCGTAGGAAATGTAACTGTATCGCTTCTTAAATCAATATATCGCATTGTATTGTCCTCCCCTAAGTCCTAAATCCTAACCCCTAAACCCTATAATAAACGGGCGGACTGTTGATCCGCCCGTTTATTATTATATGATAATTTACTTATGATCCGAAGATGTTGATGTATCCCAGTATGAAAACGGCGACCATGATTGCGGGGAGTACAAATTGCAGATAGTATTTGAGCGCAGGCGCATTGGGGACTTTTAGGCCGCTCGTGCCTTCGTTTGCCTCTGCTCTGAACTTATCCCATCCCCAGCCTGCTTTGTATACGCAAAATGCCAAGTAAACGAGTGCGCCGAGCGGCAGGAGGTTGTTGCTCAATACAAAGTCTTCGACATCAATTACCCATCCATCGCCTCTCCAGATGTAGAATCCCCCATTAGACCATACGCTGAAGCTCAAGGCGCAAGGCAATGATAGGACAATTACTACGATGGCGTTGATAATCGTTGCTTTTTGGCGCGAGCATCCGCTGAGGTCCATTGCGAATGAGACGATGTTCTCAAACACAGCTATGACAGTTGATAATGCGGCGAAGACCATAAATATGAAGAATATCGATCCCCAAAGCTGACCGAGCGGCATTGCATTGAATACGTTGGGGAGCGTCACGAAGATAAGCCCCGGTCCCGCGCCGGGATCGATGCCAAACGCGAAACAAGCGGGGAAGATGATGAGGCCTGCGCCAATCGCGATAGTGGTGTCAAGTGCTGTAACACGAACCGCTTCACCTAAAAGTCTGTGTTTTTTATCAAGATAACTCCCGAAAATAGCCATACTGCCTATACCGAGGCTAAGTGTAAAGAACGCCTGACCCATAGCGTCAAAGAGAACATTGCCTAAACCTCTATCGCGAAACGCCTCCCAGTTGGGCATGAGATAGAACGCGAGGCCTTCTCCCGCGCCCGGCAGAGTCAAGGCACGGACGATAAGGACGACCAAGAAAATCACGAGACCGCTCATCATAACCTTGGTGATCCTCTCAACACCTTTTCGCAGGCCTATCGCGCATACGGCGAATCCAATGACGCAGATAGCGATCATCCAGCCTATGCTCGCACCGGTGTTGGAGATATGCCCGCCAAATACGCCGCCTACCTCGTCCGGAGTCAAACCAACGAACTCACCTGTGATCATCTTATAGAGATATGCCAGTATCCAACCTGAAACAGTGGTGTAAAACATCATCAGCAAATAGTTTCCGCCCATGGCGAAATAGCTGAATGCGCCCCATTTCTTACCTTCCGGTTGGAGCGCGTGGAATGACCTTGCCGCGCTGAGCTGCGACGCACGGCCAACGGAAAACTCCATCGTCATTACAGGTATTCCAAGGATAACAAGGAATATCAGATAGATGATGACGAATATCGCGCCGCCGTTTTGCCCTGCAATGAATGGGAACCGCCAGATGTTGCCGAGTCCGACCGCGCATCCCGCTGAAAGCAGGATAAACCCGAGCCGTGAGCCTAATTTCTCTCGTTCCATTTTCTTCCTCTCCATAATCTTTCTCAATATTTGCCAAACAGTTAATTCAGCATGATAATATTATAATTTCTTTTCAGCAAATGTCAACAATTTGTTAATTTTTTATTGATTTTTTTGTTAAATGAAAAAGCGCAGAAAAAGATTCTTCACTGCGTTCAGAATGACAACTAAAGCAAGAGTCCCCCCTAAATCCTAAATCCTAACCCCTATATTAACTTGATAAAATTTTTTTGCTATGATAAAGTATGGCGGTTAGTTGAGGCAACTCTTGAAAGGGCGATGTTATGCAAACGTTGAAGGATATTAAGCCCGGCAAGACTGTGCGGGTTTTGAAAATTGGCGGTGAGCGGGCTATTAAGCGGCGTATCATGGAGATGGGGATCACCCGCGATGTTGAGGTGTATGTCCGTAAAGTCGCGCCATTGGGAGACCCGATAGAAGTGATGGTAAGGGGATATGAGCTTTCACTGAGAAAAGCGGACGCGGAATCCATTGACGTTTATTAGGCTTTTTAGGATTTAGGGGTTAGGATTTAGGAATTAAAGTATATGGCTATTACTATTGCGTTGGCGGGGAATCCTAATAGTGGGAAGACTACATTATTTAATACCCTTACGGGGTCTAATCAATTTGTCGGTAATTGGCCGGGGGTTACGGTTGAGAAGAAAGAGGGTAAGCTGAAGGGGCATGAGGACGTTACTGTTGTGGATTTGCCCGGCATTTACTCACTTTCACCCTATTCACCGGAGGAAGTGGTCGCCCGCAATTTTTTGATTGATGAAAACCCTGATGTCATCTTGAATATTGTTGACGGCACAAATCTTGAGCGTAACCTATTCCTGACGACTCAACTCACAGAGCTTGGTATACCTATCGTTATCGCCCTCAACATGATGGATATCGTGTATAAGAGGGGAGATAAGCTCAATACTTATAATCTCGCCAAAGAGCTTGGCTGTAGGGTCGTGCCTATCTCCGCGTTAAAAAGCGATGGCATTGCGGATGCCGTGACCGCCGCGCTTGAATCCGCGAGCATTGCTAAAACTCTCCCGAGGCATTATTTTTCAGGGGGTTTGGAACATACCTTAGCCCATATCGAGGAAGCCGTCCTGCACGATATGCCAAAGGAACTACAGCGTTTCTTTGCGATCAAGCTGTTTGAGCGAGACGAGAAAATCACGCAAAAATTAGGCTTGACGCAGACACAAATCACGCATATCGAAGACGATATCAAGTTTTTGGAGGAGCAGTATGACGATGATGGCGAGAGTATCATCATCACCGAGCGTTACAAATATATCGATTCGATAGTCAATACCTTCTTTAAGATAAGAAATCTCAGCAGGGTCAGGGTTTCTGACAAAATAGACCGTTTTGTCACTAACCGTTTGCTGGCGCTCCCGATTTTTATGGTCATCATGTTCATCGTCTATTATGTATCTGTCACAACTGTAGGGGCTTGGGCGACGGCATGGGCGGAAGGTGTTTTTGGCGACGGTTTCAGCTTTTTTGGGCATTGGGTCCCCGGCATCCCCATCGTAGTTGAAAATTTTTTGACGGCTGTAGGCTGCGCGGACTGGCTGCAAGGGCTTATCTTGGACGGAATCATCGCGGGCGTAGGCGCGGTGCTCGCTTTTGTGCCGCAGCTCGTAGTTTTGTTTTTGTTTTTGGCGCTTTTGGAGCGTTGCGGTTATATGGCGCGTATCGCATTCATTCTCGACAGGATTTTTCGCAAATTCGGGCTTTCGGGTAAATCCTTTATCCCAATACTGATTGGCACAGGCTGTGGTGTCCCCGGAATAATGGCATCCCGCGCCATAGACAATGACCTTGACCGAAAAATGACCGTCATTACCACTACTTTTATCCCTTGCGCGGCTAAATTGCCGATAATCGCGCTGATTTCGGGGGCATTGTTTGGCGGGGCATGGTGGGTCGCGCCTGTCGCGTATTTTATCGGAATTACGGCTATAGTCTGTTCAGGCGTGATATTGAAAAAAACAAAACTCTTTACCGGCGATGTCTCCCCTTTTATCATGGAGCTGCCGCCATACCATTTGCCAACGGTCAGCTCCGTCCTTCTCAGTATGTGGGAACGCGCTTGGTCATTCATCAAAAGGGCAGGCACTGTAATCCTCTTGGCGGCTGTGGTGGTCTGGTTTGCGTCAAATTTTGGCTGGGAAAACGGCTCATTTGGCATGACGGACATGGACGACAGCATCCTTGCGTCTGTTGGCGGGGCTGTTTCATGGATCTTCGCGCCTCTGGGCTGGGGTGACTGGAAATCTGCGGTCGCTGTGCTTACAGGCCTGATCGCTAAGGAGAATATAGTCGCGACGCTTGGGGTTTTGCTTGGATATGCCGAAGTCGCCGAGGATGGTTTTGAAATATGGGATGCTCTGGCGGCAAACTTCTCAGTCCTGTCCGGGTTTTCTTTCTTGGTCTTTAACCTGCTTTGCGCTCCGTGTTTCGCGGCAATCGGAGCTATCAGGCGCGAAATGAACAACACAAAATGGTTTTGGTTCGCTATCGGTTATCAATGCGTATTTGCCTATGCCGCGGCACTGTGCATCTACCAATTCGGAATGTTCGCCCTCGGCTCGTTTGGGATTGGCACCGCAGCCGCGTTTATACTCACGGCAGGTTTTTTGTTTTTATTACTACGCCCGGCATCGAGAGGGGTATTACGGAATTAGGAATTAGGAGTTAGGAGT
>Ga0099364_10012554_pt1 | contig 11408 bp, 12 predicted proteins | sample TergutTh196P3_FD_73070 | JGI IMG/M metagenome (GOLD analysis project Ga0099364, IMG submission 73070) | Microcerotermes parvus P3 segment gut microbial communities from Pointe-Noire, Republic of the Congo - Th196 P3 | ecosystem: Host-associated > Arthropoda: Insects > Digestive system > Gut ...
TCCGTCCGGAGGCACCAAAAAATGCCCTTGCGGGCAATGAAGAATGAAGAATGAAGAATGAAAAATTTAAAATAGATGCCACAAAAGTATATCACAGGCATTTTTTGTATTTTTCACTTTTCATTTTTCATTCTTCATTTTTCATTAATTCGGGATTCTTCATTAACTCGAATTTCTTCATTTATTCGGAATTTTTTATTAGCGATTTCTTTTTTCATTAACTTATGCCCATGCACTGGGTTTACACAAAACGCAAGTATGAATAGCATGGGCCCGTCGGTAGTCGCTGTGCGTTTTTATTTTGGTTATTATTCATACTTTTACATAACGAACTATCATAAAAGTTTCACCTCTTCTGATGGTTCATTTTTGTAAAAAGATAGGATTGTATATTTTTTTATAAATTTATTGTTGTGAATTCTGACCACTGATCACTGACCACTGACCACTACGATTGCATTTTGCAATCGTATAGAAAGGCGGTACAATGAAAGTTAACATAATTTTACCTTCATGGGCAGCAAATTTGCTTGCTGATGAAAATTTGCTGTGTGCCGCTTTTGATATATATAAAAACGGTGCTAAAAACGAACAAAACACCGACAAAGGATACACTGTACTAACAAAAGAGCATCTTTATATTTTACATAATAACGAAATTGTTGAAAAAATACCGCTTTGTGATATTAAAGAATTGAGGGCCGACCAACTTATAGGAGCAGGACGGCTTGTCTGCATTAATAATAATGACAGTGAAAAAGTTTTATGTTATTTTACACAAAAAATATTTGCACATTTTGGCGAATTTACCCAAGTTTTTATGTATTACAAAGAAACAGGGAATATATCAGAAATTGAAATTGATGCCAAAGTTTGCGAAAAATGCGGACATCCTTTTAAACGAAATTCTAATATATGTCCTCGTTGCATGAAAAAGTTTACTGCGTTTTTACGTATTTTGCCGCTTTGCAAGATTTACAAAAAGGAAATCGCAATTATCACGATATTTGCGGCAATATGCGAAATGACCCGTATAATTATCCCGTATTTTCAACGCATTATGATTGACGAATATATCGAGCCTATATCAGAAAAAGGAGCGTCGATTGGGCTTGGTGGATTTTATATACTGGGAATCAGCGCTATAGTAGTCCAACTTCTGTTTATGTTCTTATGGGAAGCGGAATTCAAGATAAGAATTACATTATTCCACAGCATTTCTCGAAATTTACGGCAGGATTTATTCAAGAAAATACAATATCTATCATCAGACACTTCTTCAAAATATTCATCCGGAGAATTAATGCACAGACTTCAGCACGATGTAATGGAAATTGACCGTTTTATTTCCGGTGCGGGAATAGAAATGATAATAAGGGTATTTTCTTTTGTTATCTTGGCGATAATAATGTTTGTAACAAACCCTGTTTTAACTTTAATTGTTATCGCTCCGTTCCCATTTATATATATAATTGTAAAAAAAATCTCCCAGCGAATCCACCATCTTTTCCACAGAGCATGGCATCAATCCAAAAGATTGGGTGAAGTTTTGCATGATATACTCAACGGAATTAGGGTAGTAAAATCATACGGAAGTGAAAAGAAAGAAATTGAAAGATTTCGTGTTTATTCCAAAAAGTCGGCGGAGTTTATAACCAGAGGGGAAGTTTATTGGGCGAAGTTTTTTCCTTTTATAACTTTTTTTGTAAGAATCGGCGAATTTATCGTTATATATTTTGGAGCACAAGCCGTACTTTCGCAAACCATGATGATAGGGGAATTAACGCAGTATATTACATATGTGTCGATGATGTATATTCCGCTGTTTTGGATTATTCATCTTCCGCGGCAACTCACAAAAGCCGGAATAAGCGCAACAAAAACATTTGAGCTTATGGATGAAGAAGACGAATTCGACGAAAAAGAATATGTGAAAAATGATATTACAGGTAAAGTTGTTTTTGAAAATGTATCTTTCGGATATAAACCTTACACAATGGTGTTAAAAGACATATCATTTTCAATAAACCCCGGAGAGATTATCGGAATAGTCGGGCCGTCCGGGGTAGGGAAGTCCACACTCATAAATCTTTTAATGCGGCTCTATAACGTACAAAAAGGCACAATCACCATTAACGGCACAAACATTAATGATATGGATAAAGACCACTATAAAAGCCAGTTGGGTGTGGTTTTACAAGAAACATTTTTGTTCGATGCTTCTATTTTAGAAAACTTGCAATATTCTGCTCCGAAAGCTGATTTTGAAAGTGTTATGAATGCGGCGAAAATTGCAAACGCCCATGATTTCATATCAAAACTGCCCGATGGTTATAATACAAGAATAGGGGATAGGGGATACACACTCTCGGGAGGAGAACGTCAAAGAATAGCAATTGCAAGGGCGATTTTGCACAATCCTAAGATTTTAATACTGGACGAGGCGACATCATCGCTCGATGCCGAAACCGAAAAGTTAATACAAGATGCTTTGGATAAATTAATCAAAGGACGTACTACTTTTGCAATAGCCCACAGATTATCAACTTTGCGTAATGCAAACAGACTGATAGTTCTTGACGACGGCAAAGTGTCCGAAATGGGAACACACATGGAACTTATGCGTAATAAAGGGATATATTACAACTTAGTAATGGCACAACGGCAAACAGCGAAAATAAGCAAATAAATTTGCAGGAGTTAGGAATTAGGAAAATTTTTGTTGATATTAAATTTATGTGAATAGATTAAATTTACATAGCAACAAAAATTCAGGAATTAGGGAAATGAAATTAGGAATTTTATTTTATGAAGAAGATTTCAAATGATATTTTGTAGGGGCGGCAATCTGCCGCCTGTAGCATAGAAGATTTCAAATGATATTTTGTAGGGGCGGCAATCTGCCGCCCGCAGCATACTATAATTTAATTAAAATAATTTATGTTTTGTAGCGACGGCAATCTTGGCTCGCAGCATACTATTTATTATTTCCAGTTTGTCTGGGGAAGGGATTTTATTAAGATGAAGAAGATTTTTATTGGGTTGGTTGTTTTTATTTTTGTATTTGCGTTGTTGACGGGGTGTCAAGGTAATTCTGCTAATAAACGAGTTGAATCTGTTGAAAGTGAAGACCCCGGGGTGGAAATAGTTTTAGACCGCGGTATGGGTGACGAAAGAGGAATGTATAAAGGTGAAATGAAAAACGAACTTCCTCATGGGCAAGGGAAATTTACCAAAACCACAGAAAATGAACGGGAACAAAGTTGGTGGTATGAAGGCGAATGGGAAGACGGATTGCCTTTCGGACAAGGTACTGTTGAATATAGCGGCAGACGTGCAGCGAAATATATCGGAAATTTTAACAATCAGCTTTTAATAAGCGGCGAAGGCAAACAATATGAAGGAAATTATCTTATTTACGAAGGTGAATTTGAGGATAATATTTATCATGGGCAAGGAACATTATATAACAACAGTAAAGAAGTATTTTCCGGGAAATGGAATAGTGGAAAACCAAACAAAAAAGAATTTGAAAAATTATGTCAAAGAATACGTCCTGATTTGCTGATAAGCAATGTTGATGCTTATATGGGGTCACCTATTGTTATAAAAGGTGATGTATTTGAAGTAGAAGAAAACGGCAACTATATTCAATACAGAGTTGTTATAAACAAACACAACACAACTCTTATAGGCGTTACATATATAAAATCCGATGATGAAAAAGTAAAATCATACGAAGATCCCATTGAAATCATAGGATATATACAAGGACAAACCAACCGTTCATTTTATGACCGCGGCAGAGCAAACAGGATTCCTCATATACAGGGTTATTATATTACCAATAATTAGGTTATATGTCAAAGTTGTTAATGGCACTTGTAGGGGCGATTTCCAATCGCCCGCCGATTAATATTGCAATAACCTCATTTGCGAATCTTACCTAAAGGAACAAAGAATATGATAGATAAGATAATTATTAAAGGCGCAAGGGAGCATAATTTAAAAAATATAGATGTAGAAATACCGCGGGATAAATTTGTGGTATTAACAGGACTTTCAGGTTCGGGAAAGTCCTCTTTGGCGTTTGATACTATTTATGCCGACGGTCAAAGGAGATATGTCGAAAGTTTATCCGCATATGCACGTCAGTTTTTAGGGCAGATGGACAAGCCTGACGTTGATCATATAGAAGGACTTTCTCCTGCGATTTCCATTGACCAAAAAACCACATCAAGAAATCCGCGTTCCACCGTGGGTACAGTAACCGAAATATATGATTATTTAAGGCTTTTGTTCGCACGTATAGGAATACCGCATTGCACAGTATGCAAAAGAGAAATAAAACAACAAACGATTGACCAAATTGTAAGTCAAGTCATGAAACTTGAAAAAGGAACAAAATTGCAAATATTCGCTCCTGTAGTAAGAGCACGGAAAGGGGAGCATCAAAAAGAATTAGAATCCGCACGAAAAAGCGGTTTTGTACGAGTTCAAATAGACGGTTCTATGTATGAATTAAGCGAAACTATAACATTGGATAAAAATAAAAAGCACGACATTAATATTGTAATAGACCGTCTTGTGATGAATGATGAAATAAAATCACGTTTAACCGACAGTTTAGAAGTTGCGTTGAAATTAGCGGACGGATTAGCCGCCGTGGATATTATCGACGGAGAGCCTATATTGTTTTCACAAAATTATGCTTGCCCCGAACACGGCGTTAGTATGAGCGAACTTGTTCCGCGGATGTTTTCATTTAACAATCCTGCCGGAGCTTGTGAAAAATGCACGGGGTTGGGCGCGTTTATGCAGGCAGATCCGGAGCTTGTTTTTGCGGACAAAAGTCTTTCTATAAAAGGCGGCGCTATTCAAGTTTCCGGGTGGGGATATGCGGAAAATACTATTTCCGGAATGTATTTCGACGGTTTGTCGAAACATTATAAATTTTCACTCGACACCCCCGTGGGAGAATTGCCGAAAAACATACTGGACATTATTTATTACGGCACAAAAGGCGAAAGAATGAGAATGATACGTTCCGGAATGTATGGCAGCGGTGAATATTATGCGGCATTTGAAGGGATTCTCAGTAATATAAACCGTCGTTATAAACAATCGGAAAGCAACTGGTCAAAAGACGACTTAGAACAATATATGACGCCGATTGAATGTCCGGAATGTAAAGGAGAACGGCTTAAAAAAGAAATTTTGTATGTAACGGTAGGCGGTATAAACATAAGCGATTTCACAAAATTTAGTGTGGTTAAAGCTTTGGAATTTATAAATAACCTCACGTTAACAGAACGCGAAAACATGATAGGAAGTCGTATATTAAAAGAAATAATAGAACGGTTGAGCTTTTTACAAAATGTGGGTTTGGAATATTTATCTTTATCAAGGGCGGCGGCGACATTATCGGGCGGAGAAAGCCAGCGTATAAGATTGGCGACACAAATCGGCTCGTCTTTGGTAGGAGTTTTGTATATACTCGATGAACCCAGTATAGGATTACACCAAAGAGATAATCATAAACTTATCACCGCACTAAAGCGTTTGCGTGATTTAGGAAACACGCTTATTGTAGTCGAACATGATGAAGACACAATGCGAGAAGCTGATTATATTATAGATATAGGCCCCGGGGCAGGGATACACGGCGGCGAAGTAGTAGCCGCAGGTGAGTTGGATGTAATAGAAAATTGCGAACAATCCTTGACAGGACAATATCTTAACGGAAAAAAATCTATCGAAATACCGAAAAGCCGTCGTAAAGGTAACGGTAATTTCTTGGAAATACAGGGTGCGAAAGAGAATAATTTGCAAAACATAAAAGTGAAAATCCCATTGGGAACTTTTACAGCGGTAACAGGTGTTTCCGGGTCGGGCAAATCATCACTCATAAATGAAATAGTATACAAAGAATTAGCGCGAAAACTTAACCGTGCGAGAACACGGCCAGGAAAATTTAGTAAAATGTTGGGTGTTGAATATTTAGATAAAATCATCGACATAAATCAATCTCCCATAGGACGTACACCTCGTTCAAATCCTGCAACTTATACAGGAGTTTATACTGATATACGAGATTTATTTTCGAAAACAAACGATGCAAAAATACGGGGATACGGCCCCGGAAGATTTAGTTTTAACGTCAAAGGGGGACGTTGTGAAGCTTGTTCGGGGGACGGTATTATAAAAATTGAAATGCACTTTCTTCCGGATATTTATGTACCTTGTGAAATGTGCAAAGGCAAACGGTATAACAGAGAAACTTTGGAAATAAAATTCAAAGGCAAGTCGGTATATGATGTTTTGGAAATGACGGTAGAAGAAGGTTTGAAATTTTTTGAAAATATCCCTCGTATAGCGCGAAAATTGCAAACACTATATGATGTAGGACTGGGATATATAAAAATCGGACAACCTTCAACCACACTTTCGGGCGGTGAAGCGCAAAGAGTAAAACTTGCCACCGAGCTTTCTAAACGCTCCACAGGAAAAACTATATTTGTTTTAGATGAACCTACAACAGGTTTGCATATAGCAGATGTAGCGCATTTATTGGTAGTGCTGGACAAATTAGTCAATGCAGGAAATACTGTAATAGTAATAGAACACAACCTCGATGTTATAAAATATGCAGATTATATAATAGATTTAGGCCCGGACGGCGGAGATAAAGGCGGCAAAGTAATAACTTGCGGGACTCCCGAAAAAGTAGCAAAAGACAAAAATTCCTATACAGGGGAATATCTTGTAAAGGTTTTAGGATAATTTTTGTTGACACGAAATTTTTGCGAACAATACTAATATCCAATATTTGGAAAGCGAACTGGAGAAATATGCGGAATATGTTGCAAATTTGGTGATGAACAAACTAAGAAGAAAAAGAGAAAATGAGGATAGAAGAAAATTTGCATAATTCATTAAAGTTTATCGAGATTAAGATGTTGCTTTAATGCTGATTGTATAAATCCGGAAACATTAATATTTGCGTTACTTACTGCTTCATCGAGCCATGCAGGTAAAGTAATATTTCTGCGAACTGTACGGTTATCATGTTTGCGGCGATATTCATCAAAATTAATATCAACCCAAGAAATTAATTCATCTGGTTCGTGAGAAGGAGTTGAAACAGAGGGTTCGGGGATATTGCGGTTATCGTCTTGTTGACATATACCCCATAAACCAATTGCATCACGAGCCATAAAAATTGCATCTGCGATATTTTTTCCTTGTGTATTAATTTCAAGGTCGGGCACAGTTACAACATATCCGTTTTTTGTAGGTGTTAATATAACAGGGTAAACTTTTATCATTATAAATCATCATCCTTTATAATTTTATAAAACAATTTAAAAATTATTTTAATTTTCTTCGTTTTATTATTTTTTTTGCTAATATTTCATCAATTTCATTTTGTCTTGATATTGGTTCGTTAAAATTTCCATTTGTATATATTGTGTGGTTGCTTCCTTCTCTTAAAAACCACCAACCATTTTTCTCAAAAAGTTTTATCAAATCTTTTCTTTTCATTCCCCATCACCTCATAATTATATTATACACACTAAATACACACTTGTAAACACTTTAAATGTAAACATTTTGTTAATTTGGTAATTGAATTTAAATTTATTTCCAGCATGTCTGAGAAAGGTAACGATATGCGTGTTATATCCGGATTATTAAAAGGTGCGAAATTGCATACACTTTCTTCTTTTGATATACGCCCCACGACGGACAGGGTGAAAGAGGGGATTTTTAGTTCTGTACAATTTCAATTGCAAAATGCTAATGTTCTTGATTTATTTGCAGGAAGCGGACAGTTGGGAATAGAAGCATTGAGTAGGGGAGCGGCACATTGCGTTTTCGTGGATTCCGACCCAAAGGCAATTGAAGTTATAAAAAGAAATATATCAAACTTAAAATTACACGATAAATCAACAGTAATTTTATCCGATGTTTTCGCATATTTAAAAAAAGAAACACAAAAATTTGATATAATATTTGCCGACCCTCCTTATAAAAAGAAAATTTTAAATAAAACATTAAAAGCATTAGAGGGGAAATTATCCCCAAATTCCGTTGTTTTATGCGAACATGAAAAAGACAGCGAAAAAATTTACGAAAAAATTTCTAATTTATCACTTTACAAAATTTATAAATATGGTAAAATAGAGATAGTGAAGTATACACACACCGCCGACGGCGGTGTGTGTATACGAAAAACATAAAGAGGGATTTTATGATTAAAGCTGTTTGTCCGGGGAGTTTTGACCCTATTACTAAAGGTCATGTTGATATTATTACTCGTGCTGCTGTTATATTTGATGAAGTTGTAGTTTTGATTAGTGATAATCCGGAAAAAAAATATACATTTAATTTTGATGAACGCAAAGAATTGGCGGACATGATTTTCCACCAAAATTCTAATGTTAAAATAGATATATTGAACGGTTTGCTTGCCGATTATATGCGGAAAAATGGAGCAAATGTTGTTGTCCGCGGTTTACGTGCTATGTCAGATTTTGAATATGAATTTCAAATGGCGCTTACTAACCGTGAGTTAAATCCCGATTTTGAAACGATATTTTTAAGCAGTGCGTTAAATAATACTTATTTAAGTTCGTCTATGGTAAAACAAATTTGTTCTTTGGGCGGCGACATATCAAATTTTGTGCCGCCGCAAATAATAAATAAAATAAAATGGAGGTATGAAAAGTGAATAATATAATTGTAAACAACAATCAAAATATCAATATTTACGACATCTTAGATGCGATTGAAGAAATGATAGAAAGAGCTACAGCTTTTCCTTTGTCAAAAGGAAAAGTTTTAGTAAATGCAGATCATATGGTGGATTTACTGTCAAGTGCGAAAATAAATCTTCCGAGTGAAATTAAAAAATCCATGCACATATGCAAAGAATGTGATATGATGTATGCTGATGCAAAAAAAGATGCTGAAAACATAATAAAAGCAGCAGAAAACAAAGCAAAACGCATTTTAAACGAACAAGAAATTTTAAAACAAGCTCAATCTAAAGCGAATGAAATGCTTATACAAGCGAATAAGTCGAAATTAGAAGTTAAAAAAACTACAAGTGAATATGTTGATAAAACTTTAGCTACAACAGAAGAAGCTTTAATAAAAGCTCTAACAAAAATACGTGAAAGCAGACAAGAAGCACGAAAAGTATCTAAAAAGTAAGGGGGATTTAATTTGTCGGTTTTAGTAACAGGCGGAGCAGGTTATATTGGCTCGCATACTTGTGTTGAATTATTAAACGCAGGGTATGATATTGTTGTGTTGGATAACTTTTCCAATTCAAAACCCGAAGTGTTGGATAATATCCGCAAAATCACAAATAAAAACTTTAAGTTTTATAAAGCAGATTTATTGGATTATGAAACGACAGAAAAAGTTTTCAAAGAAAACGAAATTGATGAAGTAATCCATTTTGCAGGGTCAAAAGCAGTAGGGGAGTCTACCGAAAAACCGGTGGATTATTATCATAATAACATCACAGGAACAATAAAATTATTACAGCTTATGAAAAAGTATAATTGCTTTCGATTAGTTTTCAGCTCGTCTGCGACGGTTTACGGCATACCGAAAGAACCTGCTATTAGTGAAGATTTTGACTTGAAACCGGAAAACCCATATGGAAGAACAAAATTGTATATAGAAATGATGTTAAAAGATTTATGCGCGTCTGACAAAAGATATGCCGTTAGTTTATTGCGTTATTTCAATCCAATCGGAGCTCATTCAAGTGCATTGTTGGGTGACGACCCCAATGGAATCCCCAATAATCTTATGCCGTATATTTCAAGAGTAGCCGCAAATGTTTTAGATATACTCCCTGTTTACGGCAATGATTATGCCACACATGACGGCACGGGAATTCGTGATTATATTCATGTAGTAGATTTAAGCATAGGACATCTTGCCGCGTTAAAACAATTAAGAACTACCGTGGGAGTGCAAATATATAATTTAGGTACAGGCACGGGATATAGTGTTTTAGATGTAGTAAATGCTTTTGAAAAAGCTAACAATATAAAAATTTCATATAAATTTATGCCGCGGCGAGGCGGAGATATTGACGAATATTTTTCTAACCCTAAAAAAGCCAATACCGAGCTTTTATGGAAAGCAGAAAAATCCATAACCGATATGTGTGCAGATTCATGGAATTTTACAAAAAACCGTTATAAATGATAATCCGAAAAATGTTGAACGTAATTATATTCGCTTTAATATATCATGGTGCCCTACATCAAGTAAAATAATCAATTTGTCATCTTCGTAATGCCATATGAGTCGAATATCCATATTTACGCTTGATTCAAAAAGCTGCTCTGCACCTTGAATTCGCTTTGTCCTCAATGAAGGGTGGTTCGGATTTTCGGCAAAGAGCAGCAATTTATTGTCAATTTGCTTTTGTAATTGCACCGTTAATTTTTTGTAGTTTTTGGTAAAATGCTTGTCGGGAATTAATCGGAACATAATTCACTCTCCCTCCGCATGGAGGACGGAAAGCAGGTCTTCAGGATTGTCAAAGGCAGTAATTTTTCCGTGTCTGTATGCTTCGGCAGTTTCTGTGGCGGCGGCTTCAAGAGCGGAAATGTAGCTTTTCGGATACACGGCAACAGGAACTAAATATATTGTTCCCCCTTTGACATGAACTTCGAGTTTATCGCCTTCGGAAAGACTTAATTGGGCAACAATTTCTCGAGGTATGGTCACTTGAGATTTAGAACGCATTTCAACAGTCACAATAACAACTCCTTTTTTGATAATTCGGAAATTCTTACTTTTATAGTATACGTTATATTTTCAGAAAAATCAATAAAAATTTATAAAATAAGTTATTTTACTTTCGAATTAATAAAAAAACAATAATCGTATCCCCATCTATTAAAAATGAGGATACAATTACTGTATAAAATCTCCAATCAAATACAAACTATTTATACACGGAATTAGCACAAGTTTTTATAAATATTTTAAATATAATCGCAAAGCGATACCTTATATTTCCTAATACCTATAACCTAATCCCTAATTCCTAACTATTGCAACATTCATCGTCACAACTATTTTCAGTATAACAATCACCGCAAGTGTATGCGTTAGATATTGTTGAAGTATTATCTAAAGTTAATGACATAGCAGAATTTGCTAATTCTTCAACTATAGGTTGATAATACACTCTTGCAACTAAAACCGGTTCAAGATGTCTTTTTACCGGAACACTACAATTTGAGCTATAACACGCACCTGAATGTCTTAAATTATCATGGACTCTATCACAATTATTTTTCACAGTATCACCTCCATAAGTATTATGTTATTAATGATAATTTTCATTAACAATATTATACTATGTAAAG
>Ga0099364_10012555_pt1 | contig 11408 bp, 11 predicted proteins | sample TergutTh196P3_FD_73070 | JGI IMG/M metagenome (GOLD analysis project Ga0099364, IMG submission 73070) | Microcerotermes parvus P3 segment gut microbial communities from Pointe-Noire, Republic of the Congo - Th196 P3 | ecosystem: Host-associated > Arthropoda: Insects > Digestive system > Gut ...
GCCCTACGGCAGAATCGTCATTGATTACGATCAATGTACCCAGTGCGGTCTTTGCACGAAAGAATGTTGCGGCTCGGCTATTGATATGCTGGACGATGATTTCGATGTCGAATCGAACGCCCAATCTGCGTGTGATGATGGGATGGCAAAGATGTTCGACATGTGCCGGGCAATGTTCAGTGCTTCGCCTGATGAGAGTTCTGCGGAAAAAGCCGCCAAGATGAAAAAGATGTTTGCGATGTGCGACTCGATGTGCGGCACCGGGATCGGTCGGCAAGAAATGATGAAGATGTGCGTTGCAATGCTCACGGGTTCTTCCGCCATCAATTCCGAAAAGAAGGAAACCGGTTCAAACTGCGGCTGTAAGGATGGCTGTTGTTAATTCCCGGAATTAACTCACCCAAAAATGTACACCGTCGCTTTGAAAACTCTCTCTCTTTTGTTGTTGACCTTTCTTACAAGCCAACGTTGCCTCCCAAAGGTAGGCAACCCGCCTTTTGCGTTTTCACGAGGGGTAATGCCTTGCGTTTTGAGAAAACTTGTATAAATTTCTTAATTCGTAATTCATAATTCTTAATTCGTAATTCAAAAGAAAGTGCTTACCCGCAATCATTCCCGTTCCTTTCGGACAATGAAATACGTTTACCCGGTCGTTTCACGACGGTCCGGCGGAGTGTCGATTGGGATTAACATTTCCAAGCGATGCAACTTTGCCTGTGTCTACTGCCAGGTTCTCGGTGAGCCGGGTTGGCCCCGGCATCAAGACGCAAGTCCGGTCAATTTGGAAGCTCTCGAACAGGAACTACGGGAACTGGTTTCCATGTTCAACAGCGGCGAACTTTTTGAGGACGAATGGTTCCGCCAAACACCGCCGGAAAAGCGTCGGCTCAACGATCTGGCGTTCAGCGGCGATGGTGAACCGACGCTTTCGCCGCAGTTTTACGATGTGGTGAGAATCGCCGCAACGGTTCACCGGGAACTTTGCCCCAAGGAAACCAAAATCGTTTTGATTACCAACGCAACCACGTTTCACGTGAAACAGGTTGCCCAAACCGTAGACTTTCTCATGGAGAATCAGGGGGAAATCTGGGCGAAACTCGATGCCGGGTCGGAAGAGTATTACCGTAAAATTTCCCGGTCAAATGTTTCGCTGGAAACGGTTTTGCGGAATATCACGGATGTATCGAAAAAACATCCCATTTGGATTCAATCCCTTTTTCTTGCTGACCAGACCGTTGAACCCAATCGTGGTGGACCTGGCGACACAGAAATTGACCGATACATTGACCGGATTCGTGAAATTCTTGCCCAGGGAGGCCGTTTACATGGGATTCAGGTTTACACGGTTGCAAGAAGCACGCCGGACCCAAATATCACTTTTTTGGACAACAATGAGGTGGACCGAATCGCCGACCGGGTGCGTTTGAAAACCGGTTTGCCAGTCCTTACATTTTATTCGAGGTGAATCCTTCCCAAAAAATTTTTCATGGCGGGATTATCATCCGAAAGAAAATGGTGTATAATATCTAATAGGTGTGTTTGAGGGGACCGTCAACCGTAAGATGTGTCGCTTTTCCACTTTCTCGCCTTTCTCACCCGTTTCATCAGGAGTTGTAAGAGTGCAGATACAAATATCGACGCGTCATGGAAGTCTCAGCGAACAGACGCAGGATGCCATTCGATCAAAAGTCGATAAACTCAACCGGATTTTCGAGCGTTTAATCGCCATTCATGTTACCGTCGATTTGGAAAAGGCGGATACGCCTGTCGTCGATTTACTGGTTTCAGCCGTGAATAAACATGATTTTACCGCGAGCTACTCCAGTCACGATCTTTTGGGGAGCATCGACCAGGTCGTTCATAAAGTGGAACAACAGCTTCGAAAATTCAAGACGAAAATCCAGGATCGCAGCCGACCGGGCACCGATGAATTATGAATCTTGAATTCACAATTCATCGTTCACAATTCAAAATTCAAAATTCAAGATAAGGAGTTTGGTGAATGAAATTTGCCGATTTTGTGCTGACCGATGCGATTCGCACCGAGGTTCATGCAACGGATAAAGAAGGTGTCATCCGGGAAATGGTTCAATCGCTTCTCGATGCCGGAGGAATTTCCAAAGACGAGTTCGAAGGGATCGTCAAATCGGTTATCAAGCGGGAAGAGCTTGGTTCCACCGGGATTGGTCGGGGAATCGCCGTTCCGCATACGAAGCATCCGAGTGTTGAAAAACTCGTCGGCGCGATTGCCGTGTCCCAATCGGGAATTGATTTTGAAAGTTTGGATTGCGAGAAGGTCTATTTGTTCTTCCTTTTGGTTTCGCCGCCTGACCGGCCTGGCGAACACCTGCGTGCCTTGGAACATATTACGCGGCAACTCAAGGATGATGCGTTTTGTCGATTTCTGAAACAAGCGAAAAATAAAGACGATGTTTTGACCTTGATGGAGGAAGCCGACAATAATATGTTCGGGAAATAATCTCCGATCCGTCCTGCGTCGCATAGGATGCGGCGGCTAATGCACGAGAATCAACTGTGGCAAAAAACAACAAATTGACAAAAGAGGTTGTCGTTTCCAACCAAGCCGGTATTCATTTACGGGTCAGCCGCTTGCTCTTGGACGAAGCGAGCCGTTTTAATTCGTCGGTTCGTTTGCATAAAGGAGCGGCTTCCGCCAATGTGAAGAGTATGCTGGAGACTCTTTCCCTCGGAGCCGTGCCGGGCGAATCCCTACAAGTCGAAGTCGAGGGGGATGACGAAAAAGACGTTCAGGATGCCTTGGATGCTGTCGTCGCCTTGTTCCGGGCCAAATTCCATGAGGAACAAGCGGATGGGGTGTGATGGATTTGGCCTGGTATTGCACTGATGCCGGGTGTGAGGGTAAACTTTATTTTCACCTCATTTTTCTGACAAAACAACCTCAGTAGCCCAAAAACAAAGAACGAGATCAATCTCATTGACCTCACTTTTTCCTCCCCAATGGGGTTGCCTTTCCGATTTTCAGCCACAAACAGGAGACGACCATGAGAAACATTGGTATTGTTGGTTTACTTGTATTGATTCTTGGATTCGCCTCTTCCGTTTTTGCCCAAAAAACCGGGGAAGATTGGGCTAAAGAAACCTGGGAACGGGTGCAAATGCTGGAATCGCCGAAAAAAGACGACCTGCTTGCCGCCTTCCGCGAAAGGAGAAGTTTCTCGGTGGATACCTCCGACTACTGGGGTGATCTCATGCTTTTGTGCTGGGTTGAATTTTTCGGCACATTTGAGCAAGTCCCGGAAGATCAAATCGGGGCTTTTGCCAAAACTTATGCTGGTTTTCTGGGGACAAAAGGACCGGAAGAAGACATTCGATGGGTACTTTCCTGCCTTCCTTTCGCGGGTAACGTTGATCTTTCTCGTTACAATCTTAACAGGCAAAACCAGTACAACACGTTTTCTATCGCTTTTAATCAGGCGGTGATCGAAAATTCACTGATTTCTCCGAAGTATTACCGGTCGATGTATTACGTAACGATGTGGGGAAGACCACATTACTTAATGCAACGCAACCGGAACGGGATTGATTCCATCACATGGGCACTCCGAGAAACCGGAAGCGATCTGTTTTCTCTTTCACTTCATTGGCTGGGAGTTTGGCATTTTTCCCCACTTCCCGAAAAAGCAAAATTCACGACAAATGACCCGGCTTATTGGCACAATATAAGAGTATTTCTTGCAATTGCTTATCTGTGTCATTGGGATAGAAATTTCAAAGATTTCGAGAGTCCTGTCAATCACGAATATTTACAGGATAAATTCACATCCTTCTTGCGATACTATAGGACAATCGCTAACAATCCGCTTTATTTCAATTCCCTGGACTTTGGAAATGAAGATGAACCCGGAATGCGATACCGTATTGGTCCACCCAAACTTCCTCCGTTTGAATTTCCGAACAGCCCGGTTCCCCAATTAAGCATACCGTTTCCAGAGGCAGGTTACGAAATTTTTATCTCCGAGCTTTTATCGTACATGCTTAATACGCCGACGGAAGAGATTAAACGTAAAATGGAAGAAGGGTGGTGACCTTTTCCAGACGCGTTCGCCCGATTTTCACGAAAAACGCCTCTTGTTTTCGCGGCGGGTGGAAATATAATGGACTTATGGTAACAAGCTCCAGGAAAAAACCGATCACGCCGGGAAACATTTACGACGCATTTGTCAAGCGAATGTTTGGTCGGGTGTTGGTGTTTGTCGATTTTTTGGTCCACTACGCCGATCCCGGTTTTGTCGCCGAGATGAACCTGAAGAAGATCAAACCGGCCCCGACGCATTATATCGGCAAAACCGGCGATGAGCGGATCGCGGACCTGATTTTTCAGTGTCCGCTCAAGAACGGCAGCGGAACCCTGATGGCAATCATCGTTTTCGAGCATCAAAGCGGTAATCTGAAGGAGATACCGCAAAAATTGCACAGATACATCAGCGCAATCTGGGATGCCGAGAAAAAAGAAGGCAGGAAAATCCTGTCGGCACCTTATTTTATTGTATTACGCACCGGAAAAAAGCCGCTTCGGGGAGCACTTCCCAGGATGTCGGATGTGTTGCCAAAGGGCCGGGACGGTAAGCCGCTGGGACATGTCCCTGAAATGAAGTACGACGTGTTTGACCTTCCCGCATGGGACTTTGACAAGTTGGTCGGCGGTCCGGTGTTGCGTTTGGCACTCGGCATCTTAAAGAAAATGATTGAGGAGTCTGGCGAAGAATTTTCGGAAGCGATGTTGCCCCTTTTGGAAATGTCCGATGCGGAACAAAAAATCGAATTAACAAAGGAATTATTGCAATTTGCGGCGAAAGCGTTTGCCGTTCACAATCGCCGTTTGGACACGGAGATGGTGAGCAAGGCATTGGTGCCGATATTCAAAGACGAGGAGCAAAATATGATAAAGTCCATTTTTGATGAAAAGTACGACGAAGGCTTCGCCGTTGGGATTGCTGAAGGGGAAGCCAGAGGAGAAGTCAGAGGGGAAGCCCGAGGAGAAGTCAGAGGGGAAATCAAAAAAGGCAGAGAAATGCTTTTGAAAATTCTGCATGCAAGGTTCCCAAAAATCCCAAAAAATGTTGAAAATACAATCCGCAAAATGACCGATCCGGTGGCATTAGACTCTTGGGCGGAACACGCTTTGTCTTGCCGATCCATGAACGAGTTCACCGAGGCGTTGAAATAGCCATGTCATTGGGCCAGCGTGATTTTTTTGTATTAAGCGAACCAGTCGTTTGTCGTTTTCGCCATCGATAATATCATGATCAAGCTCCAGGGAACCTCTGTTTCTCCCGGTGTCGCCATCGGCGATGCGTTTGTGATGGGAGCCGAAGGATTTCGCATTCCCAAGCATTTTGTTCTCAAGGACGCCGTTGACGATGAATTGCGGCGTTTTCAAAACGCGCTACAAAACGCCGAAGCGGAAATTGCTCAAAATCGCGACTCGGTTGCCCGTGAACTTGGGTCCAAGTACGCAGACATCTTTGAAGCCCATATCCAAATCCTCTGCGATCCGAAACTTGTCGGTGAAATCGAAGATTTGATCCGTGAAAAAAAGTATGCGTCCGAACATGCGGTTAGCGTAACAATTCGGAAATACGCTGATATTTTTCGCCGTCTCGATTCCAGCTATCTTGCCGAGCGAATCCAGGATATTTACGACATCGAAAAACGGCTTCTCCGCTTGCTTCTCGGAATCCGCCGGGAAGGTTTGAGCACGCTCACCGCTCCTGTATTGGTTTTGGCGTCGAATTTGTCACCGAGCGAAACCGCCAATTTGAACCGCGAGTTTGTCAAGGGATTTGTCACCGAACTTGGCGGTCCCAGCGGACATACTGCGATTCTCGCCGCAGCGATGGAGATTCCCGCGATTGTGGGCACTGGAGTTTTTCTCAATGAGGTTTCCGGTGGAGATACCGTGATTATTGATGGTGATACCGGTACAATCATCATCCGTCCGGACGATGAAACCATTCACCATTATAACCATCAGCTTCAAAAACGGACCACGTTTGTTGCTTTGCTGGACACATTCCGGGAACAAGAAGCGGTTATGGCGGACGGAGTAAAAATTGAACTGCTTGGCAACATCGAATTTCCCCACGAAGCCGCGTATTGTCTGGATCGCGGTGCCGAAGGGATCGGGCTTTACCGGACGGAATTCCTGTACCTCGCTGGTAACAGAGACCACACTCCAAACGAAAAGGACCACTATGAGGCGTATGTCCAAGTGGCTCAAACGATGGAGCAGAGACCGGTAACAATTCGGACATGCGATCTCGGCGCGGATAAAATGCCGAACATTGCCAGGCCGATGGATGAACGAAACCCGTTTCTGGGATTACGCAGTATTCGGCTTTCTCTCCGCAATGTCCAAATGTTCAAGCAACAGCTCCGCGCGATTTTGCGAAGCAGCATTCACGGCGAGCTTCGGATTATGTTTCCTTTAATTTCCAACTTGCTCGAACTGCGTCAGGCGAAGATGATTCTCGCCGACGTTAGGGAGGAGTTGGAAGACGAAGGAATCCCTTTTGACAAGGAAATTCCGGTCGGAATGATGGTTGAGGTTCCCTCTGCGGTGATAATGATTGATCAATTTGCCCGGGAAGTCGATTTTTTCAGCATTGGAACGAACGATTTGATTCAGTACGCCCTGGCAGTTGATCGTAGCAATAAGGATGTTAGTGTGCTCTATAATGCGGAAGACCCGTCCGTGTTGCGCATGATCCAAAAAACCATTGAAGCGGCGAATCAGGAAGAAATACCCGTTTGCCTGTGCGGACAAATGAGCAGCAATTCGCTCTATACGATGCTTCTGCTCGGACTGGGCTTGCGAAGTCTCAGTTGTTCGTCAAGCGTTTTGTCAGAGATTAAGAAGGTCTGCCGTTCGGTCGATTTGGCTTTTTGCCGGGAAGTCGCAGATTTGGCACTCCAAATGGACAGTGCCAGGGATATTCGCTCCCTGCTTCGCGAACGGTTGCGGTCGGTCGTGCCGGAGCTGGTGCATCGGTAGTATTTGACCTTGATGAGATAAAAACATGTTTGCACGCTGGAAACAACGATACGTCAATTTTAACCGGGCAATGGACCGGTTGAATCTGTACGTGGAAAAAGAAACGCTCACCGAATTGGAGGAACCGGGTTTCATCCAAACATTCGAGATCGTCAGCGAATTGGCATGGAAGACGATCAAGGATTTTTATGAGGACCAAGGAAGCGGCACGCTTTTCGGTGCCTTAAAGATTCAGGGAAGCAAAGATGCCGTTCGACTGGCGTTCCAGCGAGGTTTGATTCGTGATGGGAAGGCGTGGTTTCGGATGATTGAAGACCGTAATCGAACTTCGCATACTTACGACGAGAAACTGGCGAAAAATGTTATGGAAAACATCCGCAACGAATACATTTTACTCTTTCGTGAATTGGCGGAAACGCTGAAACCCGCTTTCGGGCAGGAGGACGAATAATGAACAATTTTGGCTTGGACACCGACGATATGGAGACGATCCATTCCATTCTCGCCGCTCACCCGGAGGTTGAAACCGCAATTTTGTACGGTTCACGTGCGGCCGGGCGTTACCGGCCCGGTAGTGATATTGACTTGGTTCTCACCGGAGAAAACCTGACGGACCAAATCCTCCTCGACATCCGGGTTGCGCTAAGCGATTCCAATTCGCCGTACCTGTTTGACATTGTTGCCGAAAACGCCGTCAGCGACGAAAAGCTGAAATGGGAAATCAACGAAACGGGCCAATTGTTTTATACCCCCAAGGTAGGCAAGAAAACCCCTGGGAGCACGGGCGTCTCGCCCGTATAAGGTACGAATCCGGTGAAAATTTCGTAAAAATGGTGAAAAAAGGCGGACGAGACGGCCTCGCTCTAATTTTACTCACGACCGGTTTTTGCGCTACGACTCTTGCCTTTGTTTTATTCGTTTCTGGTCTTACATTCACGTTTCTTGCCTGGAATTCCCAAATTCTTGAGATGGTGTCATTGGTTTTACTAAAGTGGCTTACCAGGATCGACGATACTACACGCTAAGCGGTATTTTGCGAAAGAGTTTTGCGATGAGAATATCAGGAATATAACGGTAATCATGCCAAGACAGGCTCGACCCAAGCCTGTTTTTCGTGAAGGCGGAAAGACGAAGTCTTTTTCCCGTTTTTCACCATTTTTATCATTTTTTTCCGACAAAGCATTTTCGTAACCTATCCTTATCGTGTGATATTTTTGTTGCGGTTGAAGTCAGGATGATGAGAACCCTTTATCCCCCCTTCCACCGGTTCCAGCAACAAAAAATACCAACACGATCCCTACCATTCTGTCGAGTTCAAAAGGAGGCTTAGATGAAAAGGGTTTTGAGGACGCTTCTGCTTGCACTGGGTTTAGGCCTGGTTGCGTTTGAAGCGAATTCGGCCAATGCCGGTTACTGCGGCGCATCGTTTTACCAATCGTGCCAACCGGTTGTGTCGGACTTTGTGGACCAGCATTGCACCGTCATGAGAACGTGCCGCAAAATCGTTCTCGAAAAGCAGCAGATCACCTGCTACAAAACGTGCTACGAAAGAGTTCAGGTTCCGCGGACCGTCACCTGCACCCGATACGAACCGGTGGTTCGCACCAAACAGGTCGTCTATAACGTTTCCAAGCCGGTTTGGGAAACACGTCAAAAAGTCATCAACTACACCGTCTGCGTTCCGGTTTGGGAAACTTGCACGAAGCAGGTTCCGTACACCGTCATGAAGCCGGTTTACTAGCAGCGTCAAAAAACGTACACCGTCATGAAGCCGGTGTATGAAACCCGCGTCAAACAGGTTCCCTACACCGTGATGCGCCCGGTTTGGGAAACCCGGCAAAAGCAGTACACGGTCAATCGGGCGGTTTGGGAGACTCATACGAAACAGGTTCCTTACACGGTCAGTGTTCCGCGTTACGAGCAACGTCAAAAAACGTACACCGTGAATCGCACCGTCATGGAAACCCGCCACAAACAGGTTCCGTACACCGTGATGAAACCGGTTTACGAACAGCGCCGACGGCAGTACACCGTGATGCGCCCCGTGTACGAGCAGCGTCAAAAGCAGGTTCCCTACACGGTCAGTGTTCCGCGCTACGAGCAGCGTCAAAAAACGTACACAGTCAATCGCACCGTCATGGAAACCCGTCACAAACAGGTTCCGTACACGGTCATGAAACCGGTTTATGAACAGCGCCAACGGCAGTACACCGTGATGCGCCCCGTGTACGAACGGCATCAAAAGCAGGTTCCGTACACGGTCGACGTTCCGACGTATGAACAGCGTCAAAAGACCTATACGGTCATGCGCAAGGTGTACGAAACCCGGGTCCGGACGATTCCGTACACGGTCGCCCGGCCGGTTTGGGAGGAACGGCGGCAAGCCTATACCGTTTGCGTTCCGAAGTACACGACAAAAACCGTTCAAATTCCGTACACGGTTTACAGGCCGGTCCATTATACGAAAGAGGTGCAATACCGCTCCGGCTCGTGGGAAACTCAAACGATGGAAATCCCCGGCCCGGTTTATTACCGCCGTGTCCTTGTGAGAGCCGGAGAGGCCGAGACGGCCGGAGAGGCGGTTTATGAGCAAATGTCGGCGGAGGCCGAGGCGTGTGCTCCGTCCGCGTGCGATCCGCCGGCGTGTGAGCCAATGGTCTGGCGCACCGTGAAAATCCAGTGTCCGCCGCGATACTGCACCCGAAAAGTCTGGGTTCCCAAAATTTGCACGAAAACGGTTCAGTGTGTGAAATACGTGCCGGAAACCTGCTACAAAACCCACACTTACCGGGAATGCGTGATGGTCCCGGAACAACGGGTCCGCACGTATAAGGTTTGCCGGATGGTTTACGAACAACGGACCAAACAATGCACGTATCAGGTTTGCAAAATGGTGCCGGAAACGAAGGTTTGCACGTACACCGTTTGCATCCCGAAAGTGGAAACGCGGTACAAGACCGTCAACTACACGGTTTGCAAGATGGTGCCGGAAGTGAAGACCTGCACGTACACCGTTTGCCGGATGGTGCCGGAAACCCGAATGCGGACGGTCGCCTATCAAGTTTGCAAAGTGATCCCGGAAACGAAGGTTTGCACGTACACCGTTTGCATCCCGACCTACGAAACGCGGTACAAGACCGTTTCGTACAAGGTTTGCAAGATGGTGCCGGAGGTGAAAACCTGCACGTACAAGGTTTGCAAAATGGTGCCGGAAACCCGCGTCAGAAACGTGACCTATCAGGTTTGCAAGATGGTGCCGGAAGTGAAAACCTGCACGTACACCGTTTGCCGGATGGTGCCGGAAACCCGGATGCGGACCGTAACCTACCAGGTTTGCAAAATGGTGCCGGAACAACGGAGCAAGGTTTGCACCTATCAGGTTTGCCGTATGGTGACACAGCAATGCGTCAAGAACGTCAGCTACACGGAACTTCGGGAGGTCAAGTATCAAAAGACCGTGATGGGCTACGAACTGGTCGCTAAAAAGGTGCCCGTGACCAAAACCCGGTACGTGCCGCGAATGATCACCTATCAGGTGCCGGTCCAGGTTTACCGTCCTTACAATCCGTGTGACGAGGTCGCCGCAATGCCGGACGCCTGTGGAAGCACCGAGATTTAATCCGGGATGGATGAAGAAATCAAATTCCTCCGGAATTTGAACGTTGACAGAACGTTGCGACGGCCGCGCCGAAAGGTGCGGCCGTTGTTTTTTCGTGCGCAATTTTAGGTCTGCACAATTTTACGATTGCGGCTCTTTCAACCGCTCCAATTCTTCCGCCGTGGCGTCAATGGTGTAACGGATCTGCTCCTCCTTGTGCGACGAGCAGACGAAAAACCTCAGCCGGGCCGCCTTTTCCTGGACCGCCGGATGGAGGATCGGTTGTACGTTGATCCCACGCCCGAATAACGCCCTGGAAAGTTGCAGACAGAGCATCGAGTTGCCGATGATGACCGGCACGACGGCGGAATCCCTGCTCAGGCCGGTATTCAATCCCTTTGCTTTTGCCAGCCGTAACAAAAGAGCCGCGTTTTCTCGGAGACGTTGCACCCGTCCCGGCTCCCGCTCCAATAATTGCAGCGACGCCAGAGCGGCGGCGGCGTTCGACGGCGGCATCCCGACACTGAACACAAACACGGGCACCGTGTACTTCAGGTATTCGACCAATTCCCGGCTCCCGGAAATATAACCGCCGCAGGAGCCGAATGTCTTGCTGAGCGTACTCATCCAAATCTCGACATCCTTCCGGTCCACCGGGAAATGTTCGCCAATCCCGCGTCCCGTTTTGCCCAGCACACCGATCGAATGGGCTTCATCGACCATAAGCATCGCCTTGTGCCGCTTCTTCACTTCAATCAGCTTCGGCAAATCGGG
>Ga0099364_10012556_pt1 | contig 11408 bp, 6 predicted proteins | sample TergutTh196P3_FD_73070 | JGI IMG/M metagenome (GOLD analysis project Ga0099364, IMG submission 73070) | Microcerotermes parvus P3 segment gut microbial communities from Pointe-Noire, Republic of the Congo - Th196 P3 | ecosystem: Host-associated > Arthropoda: Insects > Digestive system > Gut ...
AGCGAAGAAGCAATCTAGTCTGTGAAATCTCTGTTTTGCTGTATTTCCCGTTAATTCGGTGCCTGGATTGCTTCGCTTTGCTCGCAATGACGGGGGGTATTTGAATAGGTACGCAGAGCTGGTGGTATCGGTAGTGGTAGTGCTGGTGGTAGTTCAGGTGGCAGAGTTGGTGGCAGAGCTGGTGGAAGCACTGGTGGAAGCGTTGGTGGAAGCGTTGGTGGCAGTGCTTGTGGCATCACTTATGGTAGCACTGGTGCCAGAGCTTATGGAAGCGGCGGCTGAAAGCATTGGGAACACGGCGGTTATTTTCGTTCCTATGTCCGTTCTGCTGACGACTTCAAGGTACCCGCCGTTGCGCTCGACTATCCACCGCGCAATTGACAGCCCAAGCCCTGTGCCACCTGACTTTCTGGCGCGAGACTCGTCGGCGCGAAAAAACCTGTCGAACACATGCGAAATATCTTCGTCAGGAATGCCAATACCCGTGTCGCTCACAGACACCGCCGCAAGGCCTTCCCGCTTCTTTGCTGAAATTCTGATGCTTCCCCCTTCAGGGGTGTACTTTATGCTATTGTCCACAAATATCCTCAACGCCCTCTTAATCAACTGTTCGTCGCCAAATACTGGCAACTCGCTATCTATATCCGACGTAAACTCGTGGCTATCGTCTATCATGCGCGTTTCGAACTCAACCTCCCTAGCTATCTCTGCCAGGTCAACGGTTTCTGCCTTTATTGCTATTGTGTTGTTGTCGCTCCTGGCCAAAAAAAGCAGTTGCTCTACAAGCCCCTTCATGCCCTCTGCCTCGTTCTTTATTGCATCAATTGATTCCTGAAGGGCCTTTGGATCGTTTTTCCCCCACCTATCCAACAGGTTAGCGTACCCTTGAATGACCGATATCGGCGTCCTAAGTTCATGGGAAGCGTCTGACACAAACCTGAGCTGCGCCTGGTAAGCGACGTCCAGCCTGTCCAGCATGCCGTTGATTGCTGTAGCAAGCCCTCTAAGCTCCTCCCTCTCGTCTGCAATGGGTATCCGCTTGTCAAGGTGTTCCTCCGTTATCGTGTTCAATGTATCAATCGTACCTGACAACTGAAGCGTCGGCTCTTTATTAATACTGAAAGCCGCATGGGTCAACTCGTTGATGGGCTTAAGTATCTTGCTGGAAGACTTTTTTGCGCTAAAAATGCCCGTGAATACCATTAACAGCTCTATTGCAAGCAGAATCATAAACCCGGTAAGGAAAATCGATATAACCGTACTAAGATCAACGGCGGTATCCAGGCGCCAGTTAGGCAATACGCCAAGCCCGCTTGAGAATGCCATGCTCACATAAGATATGGAATATGGGAAACCCCGTTCCCTGCCGGGCATACCGCCGGGCATATAGTTGAAACTTAGATAAGTCCCTCTGGGCAATCCGCAAAAATCAGTTATTTGCCTGGGCAATTCAAACCCATTACCTGGCATTGGGGTGCCCACATCCTGCAACTCAATATCGACATTATGCCGGACAGGGCGCGGCAAATCCCCTTCCGGCAAGCTCAGCTCTTCTTGCAGGGTTCGCACAGCCACACCTTCTTCGGTGTCCCCAGCAAATGCCCCGGGGCCTTCTTCTGCCCATAGTTCGGCCCTTTGGGAAACAGAATCGAAGATTTTTGCGGCGCCTATTGCTTCGCTGTAGAATACTGAACACACAAATAGCAGAACCAAAAAGAAGTTTATTGAAAAAAACAGGACAACATTGCCCAGTACCCTATTGGCTGTTATCCTCCATACCATGGAGCGCCCTTTTTTTAATTCTTTTTTTAACTCTTGCTCAAATGCCTTCTTCTCTTGCCATTTGCTCTGACTGTTCCCTTGTTTCCTCTCCTGGGAGGCATTCTCATTGCTGCCCTGCCATTTATCCTGGCTGTTTCCCCGCTTCCTCTCGTGAAAAGTATCCTCGCTGCCATCCTGCCATTTTTCACTGTGATTGTACTTGTCATACTTTTTCTGCCAGTTGTCCATTTGATTGTACTTGTCATATTTTTTCTGCCAGTTGTCACCGTGATTGTACTCGTCATACTTTTTCTGCCAGTTGTACTGAATGCTTTCTGTTCCCCCATCGGGTTCATTATCCGTTTTTCTTGTATGCACTCTTTCTTTTTCTTCCATACGGCATCCTCTCGAAAATCAGATTTTCATCCGTTTAGGGGCAGGCAGATGGTATCCGCCCCCTACGTTTGTAGCGGGTTCGCACCACGTTGTGCGACGGGTTCGCACCACGTTGTGCGACGGGTTCGAGCCACACTGTGCGACGGGTTCGAACCACATTGTATGACGGGTTCGCGCTGCATTGTATACACTATTCAATCCGGAGCGTGTATCCTACACCGCGCACTGTGTGGATATATTTAACGCTAAATGTTTCGTCTATCTTCCCTCTCAAAAACCTGATATATACGTCAACCGAATTTGTCTCCCCCAGGTAGTCATAACCCCATACCTTTTCGAGAAGAATGTCCCTGGTAAGCACGATCCCTTTGTTCTCAATCAGCATCCTAAGCAAATCGAACTCCCTTTTTGTCAAATCCAGGGGGGTCTGATCCATATAAGCGATATACCCCTGTACATCGACTGACAACCGCCCTGCCTTTAAAACGCCCGCCGCATGCCCCCCGGCCGCCTTGCTCTTCCTTAATATGCTCCTTATCCTCGCCAAAAGCTCTTCTATCGCGAAAGGTTTAGTAACATAATCGTCAGCCCCGCTGTCGAGGCCTGTCACTTTGTCTATTACAGAGTCCCTTGCAGTCAACAGTATCACGGGCGTTGAGTTAATGCGGCGAAGCCTTCTTAGCACTTCCATTCCATTCAGCCCCGGCAGCATGATATCTAGCAAAATGAGCTCATATTTCCCAGACTCCGCCATCTCAAGGCCGACTCTCCCGTCGCCGGCCTTGTCCACTTCGTACCCTTCATAAGAAAGCTCAAGCTCAATAAACCTCGCCAGGCTCTCTTCGTCTTCGATTATTAGTATTCTATCATTCATAAGTTACTTTCTTCCATTTCACATCTATTACTTGTCATCTATTTCATGCTTGTCACTAGTCTCCCATTTCATGTCCATTACTTGTCTTCCGTTTTAGAAGTATTAGACGTTATCTCGTCTTTCAAGTTCTCAGCTGCGACTGTCACTGCGTCCATAGCGCTATTCATTCTTGAGTTTTCAACATCCGCACCGCGAAATCTGTACCTGTACCCCAAAAACAACCCTACAGCCAAAAGTACCAATGTAACCCACCAAGAAAGTATCAACAGAATCAGCACCACCGACAACGGCATTGAGACTATGTATTTTCCCCCTCTTCTTACTTCAAGCATATTTGTATTAGCTTTATGTATCAGTTTTCCGCAGAATTTAATAAACTTTGAAAGCGCCCCTGACGAGAACCTGTTTTTGTCTTTGCCGTAATACCCGTCCTGATAGAATTCCCTGCCGGCACCCTGCTCCTGTTTAGAGCTGTACTGCCCCCCGTTCTGTGGCGCGTCTATCTTCCCCTGTTTTTCAAGAAGTATCATCGCCTCAAGCAAATCTCCCCCGCTGGCATCTAATGCTGCTTTTGCGTCGTCGTATGTAACTCCTGCCCTCTCCCTTAGTTTTTCAACCATTTCTAACGTAGTCATAACATCCACCTCGTTATATTTGATAGGACAAGAATAATACATTATTATTTACATGTGATTTGGCAGACATTAATATTAAATTAAAATAGCATCAATATTAGCATAATAAAACTTAAAATATTAAAATACAATAATGCTATAATATTTAAATACATAATACTAAAATACAATAATGCTATAATATTTAAATTCAATAATACTAATTGCGGCCGATAGCCGCGTTATGGCACGCCCCTTAATCAGGGTCCTTGAGCTCCGACTGCAAATGTTCGAAGGTTTTCTCCACTTCAAACAAAACATCGACGACCCCGGGGTCAAACTGCCCACCCCTATTATCCTTAATGATATTCAACGCCTCCCCATGAGGCATGCTCTTTTTATAGCAACGCGAACTCACAAGCGCGTCATATACATCAACAATGGCGACAATCCTTGCCGCCAATGGGATTCCCTCCCCTGAAAGCCTGTCCGGGTAACCATTTCCGTCCCATCTTTCATGGTGATACCTGCAAATCTCGCGGCAATGCCTAAGATAGAGTTCGTTGCCCTCGAGCTTCATTGATTCGATTATCTTCGCCCCAATATCCGAGTGTGTCTTTATAATATCAAACTCTTCCTCCGTCAACCTTCCAGGTTTAAGCAGTATTATGTCCGGGATGCCAACCTTCCCAATGTCATGAAGGGACGACGCTTTAACAATAGCGTCGTAGTTCTGTTCCATAAGCGTGCTGTTGTATTCCGGTTTGCTGAGCATATGGTTTACCAGCGTCTTAGTGAGTTCACTCGTCCGCCTGATATGCTCCCCTGATTCGATTGAGCGGTACTCAATTATCGTTGCGAGAGTCTCAAGGATTTTTTCATGTGTAGATATGAGCTCCGCCGCTTTCCTCTCCACCATTGACTCAAGGTCGTTCTGATAATGTTTAAGCTGAATATGGTTGTCTACTCTCGCTTTAACCACATCGGCATTAAATGGCTTGGGGATGAAGTCTACCGCCCCTTCTTTTAACCCTTTTGACTCATTTTCAATTGCGTCGGCTGCTGTAATAAACAGAACGGGAACCTTGGCTGTGTGCGGGTTGGATTTCATGAGTTCAAGTACTTGGAAACCATCCATTTCCGGCATCATAATATCCAAAAGGACGGCATGCGGCAATTCCGGACTGTTGTACAAAATATCTACTGCTTCAACGCCGTCCGACGCCTCAATTATATCGTAATCCTCATTCAGAATCTCTCCAAGTATAATCCGATTGAGTTCAACATCGTCGACAACCAAAATCTTGTCCTTCATAAAGAGGTTCTCCATTCCGCATTATTCAATCTTATCCAAAACGACATCTATATATTCAAGGGTTTTTTCAAGCGCCACCTCAAAATTCATAAGGCTCTCGCTTGCGTCATAATTATTCTTTAGCTGAGATTCAAGTGTCACAATAATGTCATAAGCAACCGTCAACGAAAGGTTTGCGGTTACTCCCTTTATTACATGGGCAGTCGCGGCGGCGGCTTGGTTATCCTTTCTCTCTATCTCTTCTTTTAGCTTTTCCAAATTAGTGTTTTGGGTAAAACTCCTTAACAGGGTTTTATAAACCCTCGTGTTCCCCCTTACCCTTCCAAGGGCTTCTTTATAGTTAACATACTTTTCGAGATCCGAATCCGAGAAGTCATTAATCTGCATAACGCTCACCCCTCGTTCATTTTTTTTGGCAACATTGCCCTTCTGAAAAATGCTAGGGTTTTCTTTCCCATCAACCGCTTCATCTTCAGCAGACATGCTTGCCTTAATAATCCTTGTACTTCCATTTGCTGTGCTTCCACTTGCTATACTTCCATTTGCTATACTTCCATTTGCTATACTTCCATTTGCTGTGTTTCCATTTGCTGTGCTTCTATTTGTTATACTTCCATTTACTGTGCTTCTACTTGCTATACTTCCATTTGCTGTGTTTCCATTTGCTGTGTTTCCATTTACTGTTATTCCACTCACTAAACTACCCTTATCTATGCTTCCATTTACCATTCTTCCATTTACTATTCTTCCATCAATTATTCTTCCCCTATCTACGCTTCCATTTACTATTCTTCCATCTATTATTCTTCCATTAATTATTCTACCCCTATCTATGTTTCCATCTAGTATGCTTCTCTGTACCATACCTCCATTTGCTTTGCTTCCCTCTACTGTGATTTCATCTACTATTATTCCATCTACGGCACTCTCATTTGTCTTGTATCCCGTTATTATACGCTCATATGACGCGCTGTCATTTGCTATGCTCTCATATGACGCGCTGTCATTTGCTGTGTCCCCATGTGCATCTCTTCCATTTGCGATATCTCCATTTGTAGCTCTTCCATATGCCGCATCTCCATTTGTAGCCCTTCCACTTGCCGCGTCTCCATGTGCATATCTTCCATTTGTGATATCTCCATATGTAGCTCTTCCACTTGCCACGTATCCACTTACAGCTCTTCCACTTGCTGCGTTTTCATGTGCATCCCTTCCACTTGCAATATCTTCATATGTAGTGCTTCCACTTGCCGCATATCCATTTGCAGCGCTTCCACTTGCCGCATTTATATTCGTCGCTGATATCTCGTCAATGCCGTAGTATGCCTTCGTATGGGCCCCATATTTTATAATCTTATCCATCAGCTCATTTGCGTCAATAGGTTTAGAGATATGATCGTTCATTCCCGCTTCGAAACACTTTTTCTTATCTTCGGCAAACACATTCGCGGTCATCGCAACAATAGGGGCGCTCATAGCGTACTTGTGTGGTAAGAGCCTAATCTTTTTGGTCGCTTCATAACCATTTAATAAAGGCATGTCAACATCCATGAATACTATATCATATTTTTCTGGGTTTTTCTCAAATTTTTTTACCGCTTCTTCACCATTTTCGACAAAATCTATGTTTATGCCTGTTTCTTTCAACATTTTATGTATAATCTCTCTATTTATCTCGGCATCCTCCGCCAGCAACATGGTTATTTTTGAAAAATCAATCACATTGACATCATTTGGGAGGAACTCACCAGAAACACCTACAATTTTGTTTATCTCGTCAAGCATCATCGACGGGAAGAGGGGCTTCGTTATTATCTTAAAAACCCCGGCTTCTTTAGCTTCTTTTTCGATGTCAGTTTTATCTATCGATGAAACCATTATTATCGTGGCTCCCTCGTTTCTTTTCTTTAGCCTTCTTGTGGCTTCTATTCCATTTACCACGGGCATATAGTAATCCACAAATATTATATTGAACGGCCTTTTAATAGCATTTGCCTCGTCAATTGTAATAACAGCTTCTTTATATGACGCACATGCTTTTGCTTTTATTCTAAAGCTGCGCATTATTTTAAGAAAGTATTCCCTGGCTGCGGGGTCGTCGTCGATTAGCAAAACGTTTACCAGAGACATGTCAATGCCATGCAGCGCCTTTTCCGTGCCGGGTCCCTCCTTGAAAATTTTCAGCGGTATCACAAAAGAAAACACGCTTCCGCTGCCAGGGACACTGGCGACCCTGATTTCGCCGCCCATCATCTCTACAATCCTTTTGCACAAAGTAAGCCCAAGGCCTGTCCCTCCATATTTTCTCGACGTTCCACCATCCTCCTGTTCAAAAAGTTCAAAGAGCCTCTTGATACTGTCCGGCTTAATACCTATCCCTGAGTCTGTCACTCCAAAACGCAAATGTGCCAAATCTCCGTTTACATCCAAAAGGTTTACATCAAGGCTTATCATACCGCCATCGGGTGAAAACTTTACCGCATTGGACAATAAGTTCACGATAACCTGGGATATCCTTGCTTCGTCCCCGAAGTAGTATTTTGGGGCTTTAAGGTCAATGTATACCCGAAAGTCCTGCTTCTTTTCATCAGCCTTTAAAGCGTATTCGTTGGCAATGTTAATCAGCATGTTCTCGAGGTTAAAAACATCTTCCGATATAACTAGCTTGTTTGACTCAATTTTTGACATATCCAAAATGTCGTTGATTATTGAGAGCAGTTGCCTTGAAGCCTTATCAATATTTTCGATACACTCCAGCGATTTATTTAAGTTGCCGGATCTCCCCCCAATTCTTGTCATTCCAATTATGGTGTTTAGGGGTGTACGCAATTCATGGTTTATCCTTGACAAAAATTCGTTCTTTGAGCGGCTTGCCTGCTCTGCGTTTACTTTTGCCTCGGCAAGTTCCGCCTTGTTTCTGTCATGAAGAATAGCAAAAGCCAAAAAATCGCAAGCCCCCGTAATTATGTTGCGGTTCTCCCCTGTCCACTCCCCCGGGTTGCAGCTGTCGCACAGCATGCCACCAATAAACGTGCCATTGCAGGCAATAGGGGCGAAAAGGGGGTTATGCAAATCCAAGGCGGTTATATCATGCTCGCTTAGAATCCCCGGGGCTTCATTAAGCATAATGAGCGCAGGCGGCTTTTTTGACGCTTTGAACTCGCACGCGGCACTTTCTGCAATGGAAGAAATAATCTCTTTTTCCGCTTGGCCAATATACCCACAGTCGCCGCTTAAAAAGAAATTCGCGTAGCGGCCTCGTTCCTGGCTCTTCCAGACAACAATAATCTTGTCAAATGAAACGGCTCCGCCAACCATCTCGACGACCTGCTCAAAAGATTCATTCAATTTTGCGCCTGTGCCAAACAGGCCCTGTAAGTACTCGGCAGACTTATGGATGCTATTAAAGGCTTCAACTATTTCTTTTTTCTTCATCTTTTGCACTCCAAAATTCTGGTTACTTAACTTATAATATCAAATTTTTCAACGTTTTACTATACAACATTTAAAACAGTGTAGAAAACTTGTGTAAAAAACAGTATAGAAAACTCGTGTAAAAAACAGTATAGAAAACATGTGTAGAAAATAGGTGTAGAACTCGTGTAGAAAAGTACAATTCTCGGGTAGTCCGTCATTGCGAGCGAAGCGAAGCAATCTAGGCGTTTTATGTGTAAAATACTTTTCTGGCCAGAATTGCTTCGTCGCTACGCTCATCGCAATGACGAAATGAGGTGCATTTTTACTATTGACACCGAGGGTTTTGGTACCCGTGAACTGTAACGTAGAAAACATTGCTTCGGAACATAGCATCGGAACGCCCATCAGTTTTGAACTATCACAACACTGTCTGCTATCCCTTCTGTAGACGAAACGTTAAGGCCATAATCAATAAACAATGCCTCCGGGCTTCCGTCTTCAGCATTGAGGAATTCTTCCCCTGCCACCCGCCCCAGCACAAATACTGTAGTGGATAGTATATCTGCCCTAAAGGCACTATCGTCAATTATGGTGGCAGAAGCGGCACCCACCACAGGCTTCCCTGTTTTGGGATCAAGTATATGGCAGTACCTCTGTCCATCGACCTCAAAATACTTCTCATAATCGCCAGAAGTTACAACCGCCTTGTCCTTGACATATACTATGGCAATTACCCCCTGCGCGTCGCGCGGGTGCCTAATGCCGACTTTCCAGGGCGACCCGTCTGGCTTCGCCCCTATCGCATATACATTTCCGCCTGCGTTAATTATGCCATGTTCTATCCCCATCCCCCTAAGGATGCCTGCCGCACTCTCCGTAGCGTAGCCCTTGGCTACCCCGCCTAAGTCCATTATCGCACCCTTTCCTATTCTGATTCTTCCCTGCCCCTCGTCAATCTCAATATCTCTAAAGCTCCCGAGTGCCAACGTACCTTCCAATTCTTCGTCCACAGGTATGCGGGGGCTGGTTCGAAACCCCCATAGGTCGCTTACCGCGCCAATCCCAATATCAAACGCTCCGCCACTGGCTTCGCCATAGTAAATGGCAAGCATCACCATTTCAAGGATGTCTTGGCTAACCTTTACCCACTCTCCGCCAGCATTGTTCACACGGTAAACGTCGCTTACCCCAGGCTCAAGCAAGTTCTCTCCAGCAAACCTGTCCGAAAGGTCATTGAGCCTCCTAAACTCGCTTTCTGCAGCTTGAGCCGCCATATCCGCCTCACTTTTGTTGTTTGAATATATGGTAAGCATAATCACCGTATCCATAGCAAAAAATTCATAATTAAACTCATGTTTTTTTTCATGTTCATATTCATATGTTTTATCAAGTTCATGATCATATTCATGTTCATATACTTTAGCATGTTCTTCCCCATATTCATTTATCTGCGGCGCAGAACCCGTCAAAACCACCGCCAAAAGCGCAGTGGCGCATAAAAGCGTCGTCGCGCCATAAAACCTATCGCTCATAAAATCCCTCCGTTCATACAACTTCTGATGCAATGTCATCATAGCATTTTACGGCCAATTCGTCACTACACACTTCATCCTTCATCCTTCATCGCATTTGCCAACAATTACCAACAATCAGCAGGCAATGTGCCTATACAAATACCCCCTCTTCGTCATTGCGAGGAGCGTAGCGACGAAGCAATCTAGTCTGTGAAATCTCTGTTTTGCAGTATTTTCCGTTAATTCGGTGCCTGGATTGCTTCGCTTTGCTCGCAATGACGAGGGGTATTTGAATAGGTACCAGGCAATTTATATCCACACCCCTACGCAATAACCTGCATTTCTTTACGTTCTCAGGTATAATATGTAGGGGCGGATTCAATATCCGCCCGTATGGCTTGCTTAGGGGCGGATTCAATATCCGCCCGCACATTGGCGGATTCAATATCCGCCCGTATGGCTTGCGTAGGGGCGGATTCAATATCCGCCCGCACATTAGCGGATTCAATATCCGCCCGTATGGCTTGCGTAGGGGCGGATTCAATATCCGCCCGCACATTGGCGGATTCAATATCCGCCCGATTGGTTGCGTAGGGGCGGATTCAATATCCGCCCGAATGAATGCGGAGGGGGTAACACATTGATGCTTGACAGTTCTTATATTCCATATATCGTGTTATTTATACTTTCCGCGCTTACGGCTTCGGCGATTATTTACATGCGCCACGAAGCGATCAGGTTAAAAGTCGAGCATATTTATCCTTTTAAGCCTCATAGCATTGATACCCACGTCAATCTAAAGCTGCTGCAAATCTCAGATGTGCATTTAAAGCTGTTGAGAATCCCGTTAAAGGAAATATCAAGCCATATCAACAAAATCCGCCCTGACGCCGTGCTTATGACTGGAGATTATATTGACAGGCCTTCCGAGTCGCCCCGCTTCCTGGAATGGATCGGCGGCCTTGTCGCAGACACATCCGAACAAAGTCCCGTGTTCTTTCTTTGCTATGGCAACCACGATCAACGCGCGTTCATGAAAGACGAATATGCGCAAGGCCATTTAAAAACAGAGCTTGAAAAACTCGGGGTCGTAGTTCTGGAAAACATGTCCGCTACCTTTTCAAAAGGAATCTCTCAGTATACAATTACTGGCTACAGTGATTTGTCGAGCTATATGCAGCACTACATGCAATGGAACGCGCACCAGCACTCACAAATGCCGGATAAACCAACCCTGCCACCTATACCTCCTCAATCAGCTTTGCCTGCCATATCTGCATTGCCGGATAAACCAACCCTGCCACCTATACCTCCTCAATCTGCTTTGCCTGCCATATCTGCATTGCCGACTTTCCCGCCTTCAATGGCAACACGCTTCGGCGAAGCAAACAACACAAAAATTCCTCCAATCAGAATAGGAATGGCACACAACCCCGACATCGCACTGTACATTAAGGATGGCGACATTGACCTGCTTATTGCTGGCCATTTTCACGGCGGCCAGGTATGGCTTCCTT
>Ga0099364_10012557_pt1 | contig 11408 bp, 10 predicted proteins | sample TergutTh196P3_FD_73070 | JGI IMG/M metagenome (GOLD analysis project Ga0099364, IMG submission 73070) | Microcerotermes parvus P3 segment gut microbial communities from Pointe-Noire, Republic of the Congo - Th196 P3 | ecosystem: Host-associated > Arthropoda: Insects > Digestive system > Gut ...
TGGTTTTGGAAGAAAAACAAAAATTCTTTTTACTATTAGCCTGCTTGATAATGTCAGTATCCCTAAACTGGCAAATGCACTTAAAGCGTGCAGCAATATCGAAAAAGTAGAAATTAAAGAAAAGTTTTAAAACAGTAATTCTTCTGCGCCGACCGGCCGTATCCGCAGTACGGTAAGCGATCCGGGGCCAAAAAGTTTATCCATTATGGACCGGTACTGTTCCAGAGCAGTAATGGGTATATAGGCCTGAATGGTGCCGGCAAAACCGCCGCCGTGTACACGGCAAGCTCCATTTGAGTTAATTGATTGAAGAAAACTTCTGGTCATTGCAATGGCCACGGCAATGCCCTGTTCTTTTACATTTTGGTTTGAATAAACATTCTGTAAGAGTTCCCAGGAAGAATTGCCCGATTCATTTACCAGGTTTAAATAATCTGACATTACTTCCTGTTTACCGCTGTCCGGGGAATTGTTTAGTTTTTCCAGTAAAATGTGCATATCCAAGGCCCGTTGGTTTTCGTCAAAGAAATGAAGTGCACGAAGTAATGCCCTGTCGCCGAACTTTTTGCGTATTTCCGGGGCCTGCTTTTCAACAGCAACCTTATCACATTCACGCAGGACTTCTTTGCCAAAAAAGGCAGCAACGGCTTTCATTTCGCCGGGTATAGCTGCATAATCGGGGGTAAGGTTTTCGTGGCTTCCTCCGGTATTTACCACACAAAGTGCATAACCCAAGGCGGTAAAATCAACATCCACCTGCTTAACCAGGGGTTTGTTTGGATCGGCAAAGTCAATGGCAACTGCTCCCCCAGTGGCACAGGCAGTTTGATCCATTAGGCCGCAGGGTTTGCCGAAATAAACATTTTCTGCCTTTTGGCCTATCTGGGCAATTTCCAGGGCGCTGCATTTTCCCCCATGATAAAGGTTATTGATGATTCGTCCAAAAAGCACTTCCACCGCTGCTGAAGAAGACAGACCGGAACCCAGAAGGACAGTAGAGTCCATAGTGACAGTAAATCCTTTTACCTGCGCGCCCCTTGCAACAAATTCAGCGGCAATACCCCGTATAAGAGCCTGTGTAGTACCCTTTTCCTGTTCTTTTGGTTTTAAATCAGGAGATCCCCCAGCAGCATGATCTCCAAGATCCACAACTGCATCGGGGTAACCGACAGAACGCAGAAAAATTTTATTATCTGTACGCGCTGCAACTACAGCGGCAATATCCAGTTGAATGGAAGCAGCCAATACCCTGCCCCGGTTGTGATCGGTATGGTTGCCCCCCAGTTCGGTACGGCCTGCAGAAGTAAAGAGCCGAAGCTCTCCGTCAGCTTCGGGAAAGTCTGCACGGGGAAATTCCTTTTCGCTTAACAGATTTTCTATTAAGCTTATATAGCGTTTTTTTCCTGCATCCGCTCCATCTTGTCCGTAGAGTTTTTCGAAAAGGGAATTGGATGAAGGTTCTTGCAGTTTTTGTAAAAGTTGTTTTCCGTTCATTGTTTCATTATATACGCATTATTGCTGAATTTGCCATATACTAAATCTAAAAATTAAGGTTTTGCATATGATATAAGCGATGCAATAAATTGATCGAAGGATTTTATCTGTAAAATACTTTTCAACTTTTTTTCTTCAGAAATTACCTCGATTATAAAATCGAAAATATCTTTGAAAAACAGGCTGTCTCGAAGATTGATAGCAAGTAAAAATACAATGTTTACTTTGCTATTGTTCCAGGGGATAGCATTTTGATGTATCGAAACAGCAATAGCTGAGTTAAGCGCGCACATTTCAAAAGGATGCGGCATTGCAATGTTAAGATAAGCACTGGAGCTGACAAGTTCGCGTTCGAACAATTTGTTTTTAAATGAAGAATCAACATAGCCCTGTAACTCAAGAGTGTCCGCAAGTTTTTCGATAACATCATTTTGATTTTTCAGGTTTTCAGTAACAAAAAACAGCTCTTCTTTGAACATTAATCGCAGTTTTGATTCTACTCTCGACTTTATGCGATCTTTGAGAACTTTTTCGATACCTTTTGATATTGCCAAAACATCTTTGTTGGTCAAGTAAGCAGAGATATGAACACAGGGTCGTATTACTCCGGGAATAAATGGAATAGTCGTTATTATCAAATCATAATCGGAATAGACTTCAAGGTCTTCTTGTGACGATACAATACATGTTAACATAAGATTATTTTCAAAGGCGGCTGTTAATTTATTTACCAGTTCAGGCGAATTAAGAAAATACTGCGGATTTACAAGTATGGCTCTTACTTCATGCTTTATCACCTTACGTTCTTCTATTAAAAATCCAAGATGAAGTGCGAAATAGGAAATCTCATCCTCAGATAATACATAACCTGTCTCTTGTGTAAATATGTTGGCAAGAAACACCGAAACATCATAAATAAAGGGATAAGAATTCTTAATATCAAGCATCTGCGGGTTTCTTTGTTTAATATTGTGCTGCAATCTTACAATCAGATTTTTTAAATGCAAGGAAAAACGAACAATAAAATCCGGATTAATAATTGATATATTATATGCATTTTTAGTCTTCTTTTGCATCACTGATATAAGATTTACAACATTGTCGCCGACAAATTCACTTAGTTGGTCAATCTTTACATCGTTTATTTTATCGGAGATAGCGCGTGTCATTACCAGTAAGGCAAAATGATAAACTTCGCTTTGCAGAAATTCTATTTCAAAACCTTTTTCTATATGACTGGTTATTTCTGTAACAATATTACGGATATTTTCGTTTACAAGCGTTTTCCATTCAATTGGGCCGTATTCAGTTAATATGCCTTGAGATCGTTTGCGTTCCATGGTAATAGCAATGTGAAGTACAAGATTAAGTAATGAAAAGTCGTCCATAAAGTAATGATTCTTTCGCAAGGAATCGGAAACAATCTCCTTGACTATAGTAAGATCAAAATTGGGAAGATAATTTTGCATTAGCTTGATGCTGAGAAAGGAGTTTTCAGAGTCCTCATAGATAAGCTTGCTTATTAGCTTTTTTTTATTTGCTTCGGGCCCATCTATCGAAATAAGATTATGTTTTGTTTTAATAATCAAGTCAAAATCGGATAGTTCTGCTTTTATTTTTGGTAGTTCGTTTAATAAGGTTGCAGGTGAGATGCAGATTTCGTCTGCAAGTTCATCTAAGTCATATTGTTCTTTTTCCAAAAGCAGTTTTCGAAAAATATATCTTTTTCTGTCCTCTGATGTTTGCGGCATTGTATTAGACTTTTTTTGTGAGATAATTTTAGCAAGCCGTTCCTTGTCACTTACAAAAAATCCTTCGCGGGATGATTCAATTAATCCGGGACTTAGGTAATTGATATCGCCTATATAACTTTTTATGCTTCTGACAGAAATATTAAGAAATGCTGACATAGAAAAAGAAGTAACCCAATATTCCTGGCTATTAAGGAATTTTAGTATCGCAAGTTCCTTGTTTATTAGCACCAGGCCTCTCCTTGCTATAAGTATCCAAGATATGCATTATAGCATACGAAATATGGAATTATATACATTGTAATCTGCACCATAAGAGTGCAAAAAATGATATATAAATGCCCTGTTTTATATGAGAAAATGCTAATAATTCTGGTAATAGGCGGAACAAAATTCGTTCAAACGGAGGTGTATCATAGACATAATTAATGAATGTATGCAAATGACATCATTTGGAGGTGAAGCAAAAAGCCTGGCGCTGATTGCCATAGAACAGGCACGGAACGGTGATTTTGAGCATGCTGAAGAAAGCATGAAAAAATCAACAGAAGCGCTTAAAAAGAGCCATAATGCACATACTAACCTGTTAAGCCGTGAAGCAGATGAAGAACAATTGCAGGTAACCATGTTTATGATCCATGCGGCTGACCATCTTACATCTGCCAATGTTATCCATTTGCTGGCAGAAGAACTGATTTATTTACACAAAAATGGCAACCATGTATAAAATAGCGCTTGTTTGCGAGCATGGTGCAAGCACAGGTATGTGCGTGGTCAAAATGACCAAAGCAGCGGAAAAGTTGGGAATTAAAAGCGATATAGCAGCATATTCAACTTATAAACTAGAAAATATTATAGATGAAATGGATTGCATACTGCTTGGACCCCAGCTTAAATACAAGCTTGATTCCATTAAGAATAAGTTTCCTGACCATGCTGCAAAAATAACTGTAGTTAATTCCATGGATTTTGGAAAGATGGATGGAGAAAAAATCTTAAGGGATGTCATAGCCTTTATTGAAGGCAAAATGAAAAAGGAGGAGACATAGTTGTATAACATTGTTTTATTGTGCCAGCATGGCGCAAGTACCGGAATGGTGGCCGAAAAAATTACCGAAGCCGCCAAAAAAAAAGGCGTGGATGTGGCTGTAAATGCATACTCAATGGATAAAATTGCCGAAGTGATAGGCAGCGCCCACATTATACTGCTTGGACCGCAGGTCAGGTACAAGCTCAACGCCTTCCAAAAAGAGTATGGAGATAAAGGCGTTCCCATTATTGCAGTTGAACCTACCGATTACGGTACACTCAACGGTGAAAATATCCTGAACTCCATGCTGGAGCATCTTGAAAAATAACACAATTCAATCGAAAGGAGAGAGTGAACATGAGTGATTCAAATCAACTCAAAGAAAAAAAGAACTTTACTGAAAAAGTATCGGATGCAGTTATACCTATTGCAGAAAAGATGCAGGCATCTTTATTTATCGGTGCTTTAAGTCAAACTGTGCAGCTCATTATGCCGATAATAATTATCGGCTCATTTGCCTGTCTGTTTGCATTTGTTGGTATCGGCCCATGGCAGGCGTTTTTAACGAAATATCCTGTCGTGCAATTTATCTTTATGCGGATCCAATCGCTTACTTTAAGCCTTTTCGCATTGTATGTGGTAATTATTTTACCTTATATGTATGCAACAAAGCTTAAGATGGAACAGGCTTTAGCCACCGTCCCGGTTACACTGGCAGCATTCCTGCTTCTAACTCCGACGGAACTTTATGCCAGTATACCGGCTGAATGGCTGGGACACAAAGGACTTCTTTCTGCCTTTCTTATCTCATTCATCGTTGTCCGTATTACAAAGTTTTTAATAGATAAAAATATTCGGATCAAGATGCCTGCTGGTGTCCCAAAATTTGTTGAAGATGCCTTCACCGTTCTTATACCTGCCGCATCTGTTGCTATTTCGTTTGTTATTCTCGGGCAGATGTTTACCAATACTCCGTTGGGTACTTTCCACCAGCTCATTTATTCTATGGTTCAGACTCCTATTAGGACTATTGGGTTATCGCTTGTAGGACAGACCGTTGCCGATACATTTGCCGCTCTGTTGATGTTTTGCGGTATTCATCCAGGGGTCATTCACAATCTAGTCGAACCATTAAGACTTGCGGCAGCTGCAGAGCAGTTGGCAGCCTGGCAAGCTGGACTCCCATTGCCCCACATTGTGGTTCACGGCTTTACCAATCTTTCGCTGATTGGGGCTGGCGGCAGCGCACTTAGTGCCACCCTGGCTGTAATAATTTTTTCCAAGAGTAAAAGATATAAGAGCATAGGCAGGATCGCCTTGGTTCCGGGTATATTCGGTATTGGCGAACCCATTCTTTTCGGTCTTCCGATAATGTTGAACCCCATGTTCTTTATTCCTTTCATTTTTGTAGCTTTTTTCAACCAGGTTTTTGTGTACTTCCTTATTTATACTGGTTTAGTCGGCAGGTTCACCGGCGTTATTGTCCATTGGACCATGCCTCCCATTATTAATGTTATTCTGTCCAGCAGTACACCTGTAAGGGCAGTTATAGCCCAGCTTGTCGTAATTGCCATTAACCTTGCTATTTGGTTCCCCTTTATTAGGGCGGCCGATAAACTTGTGGTTAAGGAAGAAGCTGCAGCTGCGAACAAGTAATAGTATTGAGCTTATTTTAATACCTTAAGGGGACGACTGTGTACACACATCCAAAGTATCCCATACTGTTTTCGCCCCTTAGGGTTAATAAGCTGATTCTTAAAAACCGAATTTTTTATGCACCAGTCGAAGCATACCATGACAGAGCAATATCCGGCTGCGCTGTAATGATGAGGGGAACAAGCGGAACACTTAATGATCCAAGATGTAGAATAAGTCCCGGCAAATGGCTTTTTTCTGACAGCGAGATGCGCCGGGTTAAAGAAGAGCTTATGGTTCTGAAGCGCGGCGGTGCGCTTGCCTCGCTTGAAGTTATGCATGCGGGGATTTTTGCAAATGTTCCGGCTGGAGATTATGTCATGGGTCCAAGCGATGGTAAAAGGGAAGATGGAGTAACCATCAAGTGCATGGACAGGCAGATGATGGACGATGTAATTGCCAGCTTTGTAGAGACAGCTCTTATTGCAAAGAAAACCGGATATGATATAGTAATGCTGCATTTCGGACATGGATGGCTGCCCTCCCAATTTATGGCATCTTCGATCAATAATAGAACAGATCAATATGGCGGTAGTGCAGAAAACAGATCTAGATTTCCAAAAGAGATTCTAAGGGCGGTAAGAAAAGCCCTTGGCAGGGATTATGCTATAGATATGCGTATCAGCGCTTACGAGAATTTTGAAGGTTGTGCTACAGAGGACGAGATTGTGCAATTTATCAGCGAAGTCTCAGCTGAAGGGTTAATTGATATTGTCAATGTATCTTATGGCGGATATGCCACTGCCGAAAAGGCATATGGCAGTCCTTTTGATAAAGATATGTGTTATGCAGATTATGCGAAGGATATCAAGGCTGCCGTCAGCATACCAGTTGTGGTTGTCGGGAAGATTATGACCCCTCTCCAAGCAGAACAGATCCTGTCTGACAGAAAAGCCGATGCAGTAGTAATAGGGAGAGCCAGCATTGCCGATCCCTGGTGGGCAAAAAAAGCCTTAAACTGCCGTCCGGAGGATATTGTTCCCTGCATTTTATGCGGCAAATGCTATGAAAAGAGATGCACAGTTCAGCTGAGAAATTACAATGAGGATTTGATTCCGCTAAAATTGGAAAGATCCAATTCGCCAAAAAAGATTGTTATTGTAGGCGGCGGTCCGGCAGGTATGCGGGCTGCCATAACTGCAAGCCAGAAGGGGCATGAAACTATTCTTTATGAAGCTTCGCCGGAACTGGGCGGCTTAATTAAAACTTCAGATTTTGATGAGAATAAACGCGCATTAAAGCGTTATAAGGATCATCTAATTATCCAATTGGGCAAAACTAACGCAAAAGTAGTTTTAAACACAAAAGCAACACCGGAAATGATCGCAAGCGAAAACCCCGATCAGCTGATCCTTGCCATGGGTTCTGTTCCGCTTGTCCCGAATATTAAGGGGGTGGAATTGGCCCATCAGGTAGTCGATATACATTGGCACATGGATAAGATTGGAAAAAGAGTTGTAATTATTGGCGGCGGGCTGGTAGGAAGCGAGTTTGGGGCAACTCTGGCACTGCGGGGGCATGATGTTACAATTATCGAAAAAGAAAGATACATAGGCGGTGAAAATGACGACACAACATTCAGGCCATATGATCTTCTTGTCAAGCTTCCCAATGTGGTATTAATGCCAAATACCAATTGTATAGAAATTAAAAAGGATTTGGTAATAGTGGAAGACAGCAAGAATTGCATGCAGGAGATTAATGCAGATATTGTAATTTTGGCAGTTGGATTTAAGAGCAATAACGACAATATTTTTCCTTTTTTTACAATAACTCCGCATACAAGTATAATAGGTGATCTTAGAAGACCAGCTTCTATCAGGGAATGTGAAGAAGAGGGATATTTTGCTGTTGCCGAAGTTTAGTTTAAGAGGTACATCATGATTAAAATTTCTGGTGCTAAAATAAATGAAATTTCCGCAGAAATCGATGGAAAAACCTTTGATAAAATTAAATTTACAAGAAATGGCAATCCAGAGGGGATTGCAGCAAGTTTTTCTGTTGATACTTCCAATGAAGAACTTGCAATGGCAGCCTTAAAGAAGTTTCTGAAAGAAAAATATCCAGTATTGCGTATATATGTAGAGATAATTTGATGATGAAATTCAGCCATTTGTTCAGCCCTATCACCATAAACGGAATGACCGCACGAAACCGAATCGTAGCAACCCCCACCGGGGATTACTTTGATGAAAAGGCTCTGGGAGGAGCTGGAATCGTAGTATGCGGCCATACCATAGTTGACCCTGGCCGTTCAAGTTTTGCCTCTGCGGACGAGCCTTATATATTCCATAAATATTCAGTGGAAGAAGCCCGTTCCCGCATACGAAAATGCCGCCAGGCAGGGGCACGTGCATCAATCGAATTATTCCACGGTGGTCAGTATGCGCGTGTAAAAGACTATGCAATAGGATCGATGGGTTTCATACGCGAAGATGGCGTTGAAGTAAAAGCAATGACACCTATAATGATGGAAGATGCAGCCAACTGCTTTGCCTCCGCAGCAAAGGATGCAAGAGATCTGGGCTTTGATATGGTGTTCATGCACTTCGGTCATGGCTGGCTTGCGCCGCAGTTTTTATCTCCCCTATTTAATAAGCGCACAGATGAATACGGCGGTTGTTTTGAAAATAGAGCGAAGTTTCCAAAATTTATCCTTGAAAAAGTCAGAGAAGCTGTAGGAGCAGATTATCCAGTTGATATGCGCATTAGCGCAGTAGAAAAAGTGGAAGGATCCATAGAATTTGAAGATACGCTACGATTTATCAAACTTGTAGAACCATTAATCGATACCGTACAGATTTCTGCCGGCCTTGATATAAACCACGAAGGCAATGTCCATTGTTCGACAACCAATTTTAGCAGCCACATGGTAAATGCAGAATATGCTAAAATTGTGAAGCAAAATGTAAGTATTCCAGTATCTGTGGTTGGTGCAATAATGAATCCTTTTCAAGCCGAGGAACTAATAGCCTCAGGCACAGTAGATTTGGCGGCTTTTGGAAGGAGCTTTATTGCAGACCCCGACTGGCCGAACAAGGCAAAGAACGGACTGGTTGATGATATTGTACCCTGTATTCGTTGTCTTCAGTGTTACCATATTTCCACCAATCGCAGGAATGTGGGTTGTTCGGTTAATCCTCGCTATGCAAATGAAGGCTTTGTGCCAAAAGTGCCGGAAAAAGTACAGAAGAAAAAAAATGTTGTTGTAATTGGAGCAGGTCCTGCAGGAATAATGGCAGCACTCACCTGCTGCAAGCGCGGTCATGATGTGATTTTATTTGAGAAGGAAGACCAGCCAGGCGGAGCTTTACGGTATATTGCATTGGATCACTATAAGGAAGATATAAAATTCTATTTACATTACCTAATAAGGCAGGTAAAAAAATCCGGTGTTGATCTGCGCTTGAATACTGAAGCAACACCAGAAATGATAAAAGCAATGAAACCTGATGTTATTTTTGTGGCTGTTGGTGCAAAACCTGTTGTTCCATCAATAATAGGTATAGAAAACAAAAATGTTATCGGTTTTTACGATGCAATACAAAACGAGGGCCGAATAGGTGATAATGTTGTTATAATAGGGGGCGGAACAATCGGAGCAGAAATTGCACTTGAGCTAGCAGAACTTAAAGGGAAAAATGTCACAATAATAGAAATGACAGACAAAATAGCAAGCCAGGGTAATATGCTCTATAGAATTGCGTTGAGACAGAAAATGGATGCAGTTAAAAGTTTAACAAGATTAACTGAAACACTGTGCAGCCAAATTTGTTCTGATGGTGTAAAGATAGTTACTAAGGGAGGTAATGAAGATTTTTTAAAGGCGGATACTGTTATCATAGCAACTGGAGTAAAAGCAGATAAAGCATATGGGATGAGTTTTTATGGTATTGCTGCCGATACATTTCTTGTCGGCGACTGTGAACGCCCGAATAAAATAATGGAAGCTGTTTTTGATGGATATACAATGGCTTGTAACATTTAGCTAATAACTTTTAGGAAAGAAAGGACATGAACAGGTTAAAGGATGGTTTTTTATGGGGAGGCGCTGTAGCTGCAAATCAGTGTGAGGGCGCATACAATATAGACGGAAAAGGCTTGAGCTGTGCAGATGTCACTACTGCAGGTGCACTAGGAGTGCCCCGGAAGCAGACTGATGGAGTAATACCAGGTCATTATTACCCAAGCCATAATGCAATTGATTTTTACCATCGTTTCAGGGAGGATATAGCTCTTTTTGCTGAAATGGGGTTTAAATGCTTTCGTACTTCGATTAACTGGAGCAGGATATTTCCCAACGGCGATGAAAACCAGCCAAACGAAGCAGGATTGAAATTTTACGACGATCTTTTTGATGAATGCTTAAAATATAATATTGAACCAGTAATTACGATTTCACACTATGAAACTCCATATAATCTTGTTAAAAATTATGGATCGTGGCGAAACCGGAAACTTGTCGATTTTTATGTCAATTATTGTGATTGTATTTTTTCCAGATATAAAAAAAAGGTTAAATATTGGATGACATTCAATGAAATCAATGTCATTATACTGCACCCGAGTTTGACTTCTGGGATATTAATTGAAGATTCTGAGGACTTTAATAGTGTTGTTTATCAGGCAGCACATCATCAACTAATTGCCAGTGCCAAAGCTGTGAAACTTGGCCGCCAAATAAATCCGGATTTTAAAATTGGTATGATGATGCTTTATCCCACATTTTATGCCGAGAGCTGTAACCCTGCCGATCAGATAATGGCAATGAAGGCAATAGATGATCACTACTTCTTTTCTGATGTACAAGTTCGCGGATCTTATTCTAAAAAGGCCCTTCAGAGTTTAAAAACCAAGGGTATAGGTTTAAATCAATTGCCTGGCGATGAACAGATTCTACTTGAGGGCAAGGTTGACTATATAGGGTTCAGCTATTATAACAGTAATATTGCTACTGCAAGGGCAGATGCCGAGTTCACTGGTGGAAATATGCTAAATGCGGTGAAGAATCCTCATTTAAAAGAAAGTGAATGGGGTTGGGCAATCGATCCAATAGGACTTAGAATTGCGCTAAATAATCTTTACGATCGTTATCAAATTCCAGTATTCATTGTAGAAAACGGGTTTGGTGCTGTTGACAATATAGAACCGGATGGCAGTATTCATGATGGGTATCGAATTGAATATTTAAGAAACCATATTCAGGCAATTAAGGATGCGATTAACGTAGACGGCGTTGATTGTATGGGTTATCTGCCCTGGGGATGCATTGACCTGGTCAGCGCCGGAACAGGCGAAATGAGAAAGCGTTATGGGTTTATTTATGTTGATCGTGACGACAATGGAAAAGGAAGCCTTACTAGAAGCCGCAAGGAATCGTTCTATTGGTATAAGCGCTGTATAGAATCCAACGGAGAAATTATCTGAGGGGTGTTTTA
>Ga0099364_10012558_pt1 | contig 11407 bp, 9 predicted proteins | sample TergutTh196P3_FD_73070 | JGI IMG/M metagenome (GOLD analysis project Ga0099364, IMG submission 73070) | Microcerotermes parvus P3 segment gut microbial communities from Pointe-Noire, Republic of the Congo - Th196 P3 | ecosystem: Host-associated > Arthropoda: Insects > Digestive system > Gut ...
CAAAATTTATCGGCGCATACGCAAATACCTCTTGATGCGCACCTTATGATTGAGCCGCCTGAAAACAGTATATCGTCATACCTTGAACTTAATGTTTGGGGCGTCACCATTCACTATGAGGCCACGCGCTTTCCGGCAAGGCTGCTTACAAAAATACGGGATGCCCGCAAACATGCCGGTCTTGCCGTAAATCCGGCGACTCCAATTGAATCGATCTTTGACCTGATTTTTTACGCCGATACGATACTCATAATGTCTGTTGATCCGGGATTTTACGGACAATCATTTATGAAAGAATCGCTTAAACGTATTGAGAAACTCGCCGCTTTTGCCGTCAAGGAAGGACATAAAGACCTGCTGATTCAAATTGACGGCGGTATAAACGAAGATAATATTAAAGATGTTGTTTCTTCGGGCGCCCGCCTTATTGTAACGGGTGGAGCCGTATTTAAGGGAGGGAACATAAATGACAATGCAGCTTCTCTCAGGGCGGCAGCCATAAAAGCAAAACCTTGATGTTTTAGTACCAGGATTGACTAAGATTGACTGAGATGCCTGCTTGTTTTAGTATTGACTTTTTTTTGTATATTTTTAACATAACAGATAAAGTAGGTAAAGTAGTTAAAAATTTTCAAGAGAGGTATATCAATGAAAGCGTCTATTTTTTCCCGCAGAAAACACATCTTCTTTTTCATAGTAGCGCCTGCGCTCATTTTTACCGCTATTTACATAGGTACGGAATTATCCGCACAGAGTTCGATTGAGGATATAAAAAGGCAATTCCAGGAAGAGAAGGGCAAAATACTGCGCACCAATAAAGAAATACAGGATTTACATAAAGCAATTTCAGATGATATAAAGAAGCGCAACCTGAGTTTCAAAACCGAGATCAATGAACAGATGAAACACTCGATTGAGTCCATAACCGGATTAAGTACCCGAAACATTTCCCCCAAAGACATAGAGTCTCAGTATATCAAAGGGAACAAGCAGTGGGAAGATCTCATGAAGAAACGCAGGACAGATAATAATAGAAAACGCCAGGAATTAGACAGAAGAAATAAGCAGCTTAACGATAATAATAAACGGCTCAGCGATACTGAAAAAAAATATAACGAGCGCAAAAACAAGTTTAATGACGACATCAACAAGTTTGCTATAAATAGTCAGGAGCGCAAACGTCTTGAGGAAGAAAAGAAAAAGTTAGAGGATGACTTAAAACGTCTTCAGGAAGAAAAGAAAAAATTAGAAGGCGAACTGGCGATCCTCAATAAAGAAAAAGAGGAACTTAGTGGTCAGGACAAGACCGATATAGTAAATCCGCCCGACCCTAAACTTGCGGCCTTCAGTTGGTTAGAGCGCGGCAAAGTAACCCCTGTAAAAGAGCAAGGGATATGCGGAAGCTGCTGGGCTTTTGCCGCGGCTGCCACGATAGAATCCAGTATCTACATAAGAAGTAATATATCGGTTGACCTTTCAGAACAGAGCATGCTTGACTGTTCGGGTGGAGGCAGTTGCAACGGCGGGTGGTACGGCCCTGTTTTTAATTATTATATGTCAAGAAGCGTTGTTCTTGAAAAGGATGCGCCGTATCAGGGCATTCAAAGAGGCTGTGTTTCCAGTTCTGCGGGAAATTACAAGGTTGCGGCCTGGGGTTATTTACGCAAAGATTTGAGAAAACCGACGGTTGATGAGATCAAAGCTGCGCTGTGTACATACGGCCCGATTTCGGCCTGTGTTGAAGTTACAAACGCATTTCAGGCTTACAAGAGCGGAGTGTTTGATGAATTTGCCAAGGTCGGCTTAGACCAAATAAATCATGCCATTGTCATTGTAGGTTGGGATGACAGCAAGAAGGCTTTCCTTGTGAAAAATTCGTGGGGAACTCAATGGGGTGACAAGGGTTATATTTGGGTGGCTTATGACTGTAACAATATAGGTTATGGTTCTACATGGGCAGTGGTAGCATCAACGCAATAGGAGTTGGCAATGAATATAAGTTTTTATTTAAAATACGCGGTATTTGCAATGGCGGCCGTTTTTTTCGGTTGCGCATCTAATTTGACAATATCCGACGAAAATAACGGTTCTACCATAACAGTTGAAACCGGTAAGGTTATCGAAGTGAAACTTGGCGGACAAATGGGCACAGGTTATTCCTGGAAATGGATAAGTAACGATTTCTTCATTCAGGAAGGCGTCCCCAAGATTACTCCTGTTGACAAAAGACCAGGCGGCCGCGAATTAACGGTTTTTACCCTGAGAGCCGCAAAGCTTGGAGAAACGAGATTGATTTTCCGGTACCAGAGGGAATGGGAGAAGAAACAGCAGCCCGAAAAAGAATACTCTGTAAACGCTGTAATAACTGAGGGCAAGAAATAGCTGTTTGTTTCCGATTGCGGGTTGGGGGCGCAGTCTTTTTTACGATTGTGAGTGCCATATTTTTGTTGAGGTAATGTTACTATAACCAATACAGTTCCATTGAATTGGCCATATGCCCGAATACATGTTCCACTCTGGTGTGTTCCTTGGATTTTATCTTATTTGCCAAATGTTTGTTCATCAGTGCGCCTCTACAAACCAAAATTTGCCGTTTTGTGAAAACCTGAAGGCAGTTTGCCTACAGAGACGACTGACAATTCCTTATTTTCAAAAATGCGGCTGACAAGGCGCATAAAGCTGTCACGGTTTATGCTGTCGATTTGTTTTATAATATCATCAAAAGAAAAATGCTTGGCAAATGCTATCTCGTTTTTGGCAAGCTGCCCCATCCTCACTTCAATGCTTTCAAGGCTTAAGGCAAGGCTTCCCTTCATAAAAGTTTTAGCGTCCTCAAGTTCTGTTGCACTTACGCCTTTCTTCAATAATAGCCGGCACTCATCTGTAATAAGATCAAAGGCTTTACGAAAATTAGCGCCTCCCGTAGCGCAATAAATCCCAAAAAGACCGAGATCGCTAAAACTTAAATGAAATGAATATATAGAATAGCAAAGCCCGGCATCTTCACGAATTTTTTGAAAAAGCCTTGAGGACATGCTGCCGCCTAATATGGTACTTAAAGCATAAAGCGCCCAGCGGTCACCGTCGTTTCTTTGAATGCCTTCGGTGCCTATACAAAAATGCACTTGCTCAATGCCGCGTTTGACATGTTTGAATTGGGTGCGCTGCGGCGAATCGAATGCAGGCATGACAACAAGATCCGAGTTGCCGTTTTTGGCGGCAAAACATCTACCCACAAGTTCTTTTGTCTTTTGTAAATTAAAATTACCGGCTATTACCATTATGACATCAGAGTTGCGGTAATTGTCGTCATAAAATCCGCGCAGAGAAGCGCTGTTTGAAGATTCAATGATTTTGCTTGTGCCAAGTATCGGGTGGCTCAAAGGATGTCCTTGCAGCATATGTTCGATAAACAGATCATGGACATGTTCATCATGAGCTTCTTCGCACATCATTATTTCTTCGAGTATAACATTCTTTTCTTTTTCAAGTTCGCCCGAATCAAAAAGCGGATTGTAATACATGTCTGCGAGTATTTCTACCGCCATATCAATATGGTTGGCCATTATATTAATATAGTAGCAGGTATATTCACGGTTCGTTGCGGCGTTGTGCTGCCCTCCAACTCTGTCTACCATTCTGGCCAATTCTTTGCTGGTATACTTTTCCGTTCCCTTAAAGAGCATGTGTTCGGTCAAATGAGCGTAGCCATACTCCTCAGGTTTTTCGTTTCTGGAACCTCTCGTAAGCCATAAACCGACAGAGACAGAGACAGAGTTTTCAATGGGCTCAAGTATTACCCTGAGCCCGTTTTCCTGGACATACTTGGTCACCATTAAGGCTGTTACTCCAAAGCGTCTTTTCTGCTTAAGTCAATGCGCCCTTGTTTGTCTATTTTTATTACCTTAACGCGAACGGCATCACCCTCTTGGAGTATATCTTTTACATTTTTCACCCTTGTATGGTCAAGATTAGATATGTGGACAAGACCTTCTTTGCCGGGCAAAAATTCCACGAAAGCGCCGAACTCCATAATCTTTTTTACTACGCCGTCATAAATCGTTCCTATTTTTACGTCCTCAACAATACTTAAAATTATTTTTTCGGCTTTTTCAATAGAAGCGGCATCGCTTGAACTGATGGATATTGTTCCATCATCTTCAACATTGAGTTCAGCGCCCGAATCCTCAATAATCTTCTTGATTACCTTGCCGCCGGAGCCTATTACGCCGCCGATTTTGTCAGGATCTATTTTTATCTGCTTAAGCTTAGGCGCATACGGAGACAGTTGGCTGTTGTGGCGTGGCATAACAGCGTTCATTTTATCAAGTATATGAAGACGCCCCTCTCTTGCCTGTTCAAGAGCTACCCGCATAATTTCAATCGTGATTCCTTCAACTTTTATGTCTAACTGAAAGGCAGTAATTCCGGCAGAGGTTCCGGCGACTTTGAAATCCATATCGCCAAGGTGATCCTCAATCCCCAGGATATCGCTCAATATCGCAAAACGGTCTCCTTCAAGAATCAGGCCCATCGCAATACCAGCAACCGCAGCTTTTAGCGGAACGCCTGCATCAAACATGGCAAGCGAACCGGAACAGATCGAAGCCATTGAAGATGAGCCATTCGATTCAAAAATTTCAGAAACCTGCCTTATTGTATATGGAAAATCTTTTTCGTCTGGAATGGCATATGCAAGAGCGCGTTCTGCGAGCATCCCATGGCCTATCTCACGGCGTCCGGCGCCGCCGGTCTTGCCTACTTCGCCGACAGAGAACGGCGGAAAATGATAGTGAAGCATAAAACGCTTACTGGACTCGCCTTCAAGACTATCTAAGCGCTGGGCATCGGCCACAGTACCTAATGTAGTAATGCCAAGACTCTGGGTTTGCCCTCTGGTAAAAACAGCCGAGCCATGGGTTCTTGGAAGTATGCCGGTAATTACATCAATGGGACGTATTTCTTTAAGGTTACGGCCATCTGCCCTGATGCCCTCATCCAAAACACGCTTGCGCATGATTTCCCCGTCTAAGGCATCAAGAAGTCCTCCGAGTTGTCCTATAGTTTCGGGAAACTGTCCGGCAAATTCTTCTTTAGCCTTTTCGAGTATAAGGGTAAAGGCGTCTTCACGCTCTTTCTTGTCGGTATAATTTTTAAGATTCTCAAGCGCTTCGTAATAACGCGAGCGCAGCTCTGACTTAAGAACTTCATCTGGCAAATATTGTTTATATGCCAGATGTTTTGGCGACACCTTGTTCACAAATTCTTCCTGTGCCGAACATATTTTTTGTATATTCTCGTGAGCTATCTCAATGGCACGCAGCATCTCATCTTCTGAAATATTTTTTGATTCGCCTTCAATCATGGTAACCGCTTTCGCTGTACCGGCCACTACAAGATTAATATCGCTGTCTTTGATTTCGTCAAATGTCGGATTTACAATAAATTCTCCGTTTAGCCTGCCTATTCTTACGGCGCCTACAGGCCCTTTAAAAGGCATTCCTGAGACGGAAAGCGCCGCTGAGGCGGCATTTATGGCCAGCACATCCGGCTGGTTTTGTTTATCATGGGACAGGACATAGAGTATTACCTGAACCTCATTTATAAAACCCTCGGGGAAAAGCGGCCTGAGAGGTCTGTCTGCAAGGCGGCTTACGAGAATTTCCCTGTCGGTGGGTCTTGCCTCTCTTTTGATAAAACCGCCGGGAATTTTTCCGGCAGAGTAAGTTTTTTCGCGATAATCAACAGATAGAGGGAAAAAATCCTGTCCATTTTTTACAGAATTATCTACCACTGCCGATGCAAAAACAATTGTCTCACCGTAGGCTACAAGCGCTGATCCGTGAGCCTGCTTGGCAAAATAGCCGGTGTTAAATTTAAAGACGTTTTTACCTATTTTAACATCATGTTCTACATTCATATGTACCTCTCATTATTAATTGAAAGGCTCCGCAGATAATGTCAGAATCCAGAAGTCAGAAATAAGCATAAAAATTTATGCTTATTTCTGGCTCCTATATTCTGACACCTGTCCCTTTTTTTAAGGGGAATCACGAAGCCTTTTTATATTTTAACGTCTCAATTCAAGAGCCTTAATCAACGTTCTATAACGCTCCAAATCTTTACTTTTTAGATATGTCAAAAGTCTCCTGCGCTGTCCTACCAATTTCAAAAGCCCTCTTCTTGAGTGGTGATCTTTTTTATGAACCTTAAAATGTTCGGTTAAATGGTTAATACGCGCAGTCAAAAGCGCGACTTGAACCTCCGATGAACCTGTATCGCCCTCATGAGTTTTGTAGGTATTAATTATTTCCTGTTTTGAAACCATTTTATAATCTCCTGAATCTCTTTCTTTCGGCCAAAGCAGTAACTATTGACCGCTAAATACATTTTGGTATTTAATTTGCCATTTATCAATATCTATATTCGCTATTGCAATTAGTTTTTCGTCTTCGCTTAAAATAATAAACTCTTTTCCGGCGTCTTCAAGGCTCTTGACCTCATCTTCGCTAAACCATGCACCGTTTTGCGCTTTTTTAACGGCAGTTGATTTTAAAACCACCTTTCCGAAATCCGAAAGAGCCTCAAGAGCTGGCAGACAGAATTTTTTCGCAGTCGGCGCTCCATTTATTATGCCTGACAGCTCATTTATAGTCACGGCATCGTTTACCGAAAATCGGCCTGAACTTATGCGCCTCAGCGCAATACAATGCGCTCCTGTTCCAAGAATATTACCCACGTCTCTGGCGAGGGAACGTATATATGTTCCTTTTGAACACGACACCTCTATGCTCAAGCGCCCCGAAAGAGCATCATACCCTATTACATCGGCCATATCTATAAAAACTTTCCTTGGTTCAAGAACGACCTCGTCACCGCGTCTTGCCATATCAGACGCCCTCTTGCCTTTTATTTTAAGAGCAGAGTAAACAGGCGGAAGCTGCATATGTTCCCCTACGAAAGAACTCACGTTTTTTTGAATATCAGCCTCGCAAATTCCCGAAAAGGGTCTGGTTTCAAGCACATTACCTGTCAAATCATCCGTATCAGTTTTAATACCCAACTGTATTTTGGCACAGTAACGCTTGTTTCTTTCCATAAAGTACCTGACAAGTTTTGTAGTAGCCCCGGTGCATAACATCAAGAGGCCGGTTGCGAAACTGTCGAGCGTGCCGGAATGACCTATTTTTTTTTGCCCAATGAGTTTTCTAACCGTCATTTCAGTATCGAAAGAGGTCATCCCCTCGGTTTTATCTATCAATAGAACCGCGTTGTCGAAAAAAATGTCAGTTTTGTCCGCTTTCATCAGATACATCACCTGCGTTGAGACCCTCTATAAGATCAACCATCCGCACGCCCTCTGAAAGGGATGAATCCAAACGAAACGCTATTCTGGGGATATGCTTTATGCTTATCTCTTTTGCAAGGTAGTGCTGTATATAACCAGCCGCAGAGTTGAGCCCCTCAAGCGATTTGCGAATATCTCTCGGAGCGCCAAATACGGATACGCCTATTTCAGCCTGCAAAAAATCTTTGCTGAGTTCAACCTTTGTAACGGATACAAAACCTATACGCGGATCTTTGATTTCTGTCAAAAGAAAATCAGCTGTTTTTCGTTTTATGAGTTCTTCAAGTTTTTCTTTTCTATATGCCATATCAACTAAGCGTTTTGGCTATCTGAATAAGTTCATATGCCTCAAAATTATCGCCGTCTTTTATATCATTAAAATTTTGAAGACCAAAACCAAATTCCTGACCGGCAACTATTTCACCGGCATCGTCTTTAAAGCGTTTAAGCGATTTGATTTCGCCATCAAATACAACAACGCCGTCTCGTATGATACGGATACGCGATTTGCGCCTGACTTTGCCGCTTTCAAGAATAGCTCCGGCAATGGTTCCAAGCTTAGATATCTTAAATGTCTGTCGGACTTCCCCAAAACCCATAATTTCTTCTTTTATTACAGGTGACAACATTCCCTCTAAGGCGGATTTAACCGCATCGGTCGCTTCAAAGATAATGTTATAAAACTTAATGGAGACGCGTTCTTTGTCGGCTATGTCCGATACTTTTCCGGTTGGGCGGACATGGTAACCGATAATTATAGCGTTTGAAGCCGAGGCAAGCATTACGTCCGACTCATTAATGCCGCCTGCGCCTGAGTGTATAACGTTTACCTTAACTTCGCCTGTTGACAGTTTTCTGAGCGACTCTGTCAAGGCCTGAGCCGAACCGTCAACATCGGCCTTAACTATAATACAGAGTTCTTTTACAGCGCCCTCGCTTATCATATCATTTAGGGATTCAAGGGTGACTTTGCGCACCTTTTTGGCCGATTCTATACGTAAATATTCGAGACGTTTTTGTGAAATCTGTTTAGCAATTTTCTCAGAATCAACGCATTCAAACGGGTCGCCGGCCGAAGGAACCCCGCTTATGCCGAGTATTTCAACCGGTCTTGAGGGGCCGGCTTCGGTTATTTCCACTCCGCGGTCATCAAACATTGCCCTGACCTTGCCCGAATAGTGCCCGACAACAAAGGGGTCGCCCGTACGTAATGTTCCGCGTTTAATAAGAATGGTAGAAACCGCTCCGCGGCCGGAATCAAGTTTCGATTCAAGAACAACCCCCTTTGCCATAAGCTTCGGATTTTCCTTAAGTTCAAGCATTTCGGCTTGAATCAATACCAATTCAAGAAGTCCGTCTATGTTGATATTCTTCTTGGCGCTTATGTAGGCAAAAAGCGTCGTGCCTCCCCATTCTTCGGATATTAGCCCATAAACTGAAAGGTCATTTCTTACCTTGTCAAGATTAGAGTCCTCAAGGTCTATCTTGTTTATGGCTACAATAATAGGTACGTCCGCCGCCTTGGCATGGTCGATAGCTTCAATGGTTTGAGGCATAACGCTGTCATTTGCAGCCACTACAAGTATTACAATGTCGGTTACCTGCGCTCCGCGCGCTCTCATTGTGGTAAAAGCGGCATGACCGGGAGTATCAAGAAAGGTTATATTCTTTCCATTTATGCTTACTGTATAAGCGCCTATATGCTGGGTAATGCCTCCATGCTCAGAATCGGCTACCTTTGTTTCGCGTATGGTATCAAGGAGTTTTGTTTTTCCATGGTCAACATGACCCATAACAGTAACGACCGGCGAACGCCATACCCTATCTTCAGGTTTGTCTTCTTCTTCCTGCTTTATAACGGTTTCATCATACAGTGAAACGACTTTTACATCGGAGCCATATTCGGCAGCAAGCAAAATAGCCGTATCAGCATCTATTGTCTGATTGATCGTAACCATCTCTCCCATTTTAATGAGCTTGCCTATAACGTCTCCGGCCTTGATATTAAGCTTTTTCGCAAGTTCGCCCACCGTGATAGTATCGGTAATATTTATTTCTCCTGGAGGCGTGTTCTCGCGCTTCTGTTGAAGAGATTGTTTTTTCCTCAGTTCAAGTGATTTTTCTTCAATTTTATTTTTTTTGTATTTAGCTTCTTTTTCTTTATCTTTGTCCTTGTCTTTGTCTTTGTCTTTGACTTTTTTACGTTTTTTGAATTCATCAATACCCATTGGCGTTCCGCTGCTGCTGCCGGATGCGCCAAATTTATTATCGGAAGATGGGGCAGCGCCGGCAGAAGAAGGGCCGGTCGGCCTTCGATTATCCCTCGGAGGACGGTTTCTTTGATCTCTTTGTTCATTTGGTCCGCCCGGTTTTTTATCATCGCGTCTGAACGGCCGCTTGGCTCCTTTGTGAGAAGATGATACTGGTTTTTGGGATGAGGGTTTAGAAGCATCCGGTTTTTTCCGAAACGCCTGTGTCGGCTTATCAACCTTAGGTGGCGATGCAGTCACAGGCGCGGATACAGAGGCCGACGTAGATACAGGCGCAGATGCCACTTCAGACTCTTTTGGCGCCTCTTTAGGGATATTAACTTTTCTCTTTAACTTGATTTTTTTGTTTTTTTCGGTTTTTATCCTCTTGTTCTTGATAACCTCTATCTTTTTTTCTATAAGAAAAACTTCGTTCTCAGAAATTTCTTTATCAATCTCGAACGATATCCCAAGTTCTTTGCATACCTCTTCTACGTCTCCTATTAAGATATGATTACGATTTGCAATGTCAATAGCCTTCATGTATTCTTTGTGATCCTTAGTAAATATTTAAACTCGTTTATTCCCCGGTTTCTTCATCATCGCTATATTCATCAAAATCAACCGCATCAGCCAATACATCAAGTATTTTACGGGCTGTTTTTTCGCCTATACCATCAATCTTAATAAGATCGTCAAAAGATTTTTCAACAAGATCTTCGACAGAAAATATTCCGCCGGTTTCAAGAAGTTTTATCGTTTTATCGTTAATTCTGTCTTTAAGCACATCAAGAGGCGTTTCGTCGTCATTGTCATTTGAAAAGAGTTGTTCAAGAACCGCTCTCGATTCATTGGTATTGAGAAATTCACGATATTGTTCCTCTGATTTTATGTCAATATCGAAACCGCAAAGCCTTGAGGCTAACCTTACATTGTGCCCGCTTTTACCGACCGCAAAAGAGTAATGGTCATTTTCAACTATGACAAGTACGCTGCCATCGGCCTTTTCTATAATCTCTTTGGCTTTCGCGGGTACCAATGCGTTGGCCACCATAACTTTTTTTTCATCAGACCATTCTACTACGTCGATCTTTTCGCCTTCTAATTCGCGGACAATAGACTGTATGCGAATGCCCCTCATGCCGACGCAGGCGCCTACAGAATCCACATCATCGCGTTCGCTTGTAACGGCAACCTTTGTACGCAGTCCGGCTTCCCGCACAATCTTTACTATACGAACAATCCCGTCGTATATTTCAGGTATTTCCATTTCAAAGAGTTTTTCAATAAACTTCGGGTTGGCCCTTGAAAGAATAATGCCCGGAGTCTTTGACGTTTTGTCTACCTTGAGAATGAGCGCTTTTACCCTGTCGCCCGGTTTATAATGCTCAAGGGGCGACTGTTCCCTCGCCGGAAGTATGCCCTCCGTTTTGCCAAGATCAACATACATTACATCTTTTGATTTTCTTTGAAGGTAACCGTTTATGAGGTCTCCCTCTCTGTCTTTAAAGTCGTTATATACAATATTTTTTTCTGATTCTTTAATCTTTTGAATAATAACCTGTTTGGCCGTTTGTGCGGCTATGCGGCCAAACGATTCAAAAGGATTTTCCTCAACTCTTATATTGTCTCCCAAACTGACATCAGGCCTTATTTTAACGGCTTCTTTGTAAGATATTTCTTCGGCCGTATTTAAGGGTTTGTTGACCACAAGTTTTTTCGACACAAACATAACCGTATTATTTTCACGGTTGAAAACAACATCTACATCTTCGGCAGAACCATACTGTTTTTTATAGGCCGAAAGCAT
>Ga0099364_10012559_pt1 | contig 11407 bp, 7 predicted proteins | sample TergutTh196P3_FD_73070 | JGI IMG/M metagenome (GOLD analysis project Ga0099364, IMG submission 73070) | Microcerotermes parvus P3 segment gut microbial communities from Pointe-Noire, Republic of the Congo - Th196 P3 | ecosystem: Host-associated > Arthropoda: Insects > Digestive system > Gut ...
GGTCGCTGAGGCATCTATCCAGAACGAAACATTAGCATTCCCCTGAAAGAATGCCGAAAAGTCAAAACCCTTGTAACCCATCGAAAACCCCATTCCATAAACGATTTCGGGAACGGTAGGGTTGCCAATCGGCACGCGGTCGGCTTCATTGATGATACCGTCTCGGTTGATATCCAAATATTTGATGTCGCCACCGCCATACAATTGTGTCCCCAGCGTTTGAGGCGGTGAATTATTGGCTTCTTCATCGTCCACAAACAAACGTTCTGCAATCCAGCCATACTCCTGTCTGAGTGAATTTCCTACTCTCGACCGCCAGGGTTCATTCGGATACAGAGGTTCTTCATATACTTTATATTTGCTGGTTGAATACGTAAAATTACCGCGTGCTGAAGTCCAGAAATCGGTTGTCCAATTTTGTTGGTATTCCATTTGTAAATCAATTCCTTTGGCTGTAGCCTCTCCTACATTTGCCCTGACTGCGGCTGTTAATCCCATCGTCGCTTGGTTGGGTCTGGTCATCAAAATATTACTGCGGTGTTCGGTATAATATTCGGCAATGATTTTCAGTTTATCATACAAATCCACTTCTAAAGCAAAATTTTGTTTCGTTGCCGTTTCCCATGTGATATTCGAATTGGCATACCTGTTGACATAGATACCCGCATACAAGACATTCATATCTCGACCAAAAATAGCTGCACGGTCTCCTGAATTCATCTCGACTTGCGACAGATAGAAAAAGCGGTCGGAAGCAGTCCCGATCTGGTCGTTTCCTATCAATCCGTATGAATAGCGCAGTTTCAGGTTGGAGATAATATGTTTCATTGGATACCAGAACTGCTCGTTAGAGATCATCCAAGCCACACCGGCAGAAGGGAAAAACCCGAACCGGTTATCTATGTCGAAACGCTCCGTACCGTTGTATCCAAAATTAAATTCGGCAAAATAGCGGCGGTCATACGAATAGGTCGCTCTACCGGACAGTCCGAGACTCCTCGAAGGCAGCGAAAGTTGCAGCGAGCCTGCATTGGCGTTCAAATTCTGTCGTGCCATGAACACTACCAAACCGCTGACGCTATGTTGTTCAAATTCGCGCGCGTAATTTGCCATACCTTCAAAATAAAAGGATGAGTTTTGTACTCTGTCGTTAGGCAATTCTCCATATCCTAAATATTCTGTGCCTGTGCGTGTCTCTACCAATTTATAATCACCTGTTTGGCGATTATACATGGCTATCTCGTAAAAGAAAGGATTATATGCCCTGTTGGTGGCAAACTGCGACAAGCGACTTATGTTTAACATTCCTCTAATAGACAACCCCTTAGTGATGAAGTCTAAATTCTGCTTCAATTCTACTTGCGCTAATATTTGTGAGCGCGACTGCTCTTTATATCCCCGTACCATCTCGGCGTATGGATTCAGTCGGCTGCCTCCCATATAATTTCCAAACATGATATGTTTGATATATGCGTGATCATCGTCTATTGGATAGTATGCGGGAAACAAAACGGGGCTGGTGCGGATAACGTAATTATACATTTGTGTTCCGCCGGGTATCGGACCGCTATAGTCTTCAAAATTACCGCTCAAACGCACTATCAGTTCTGTGGTTCTGGTCATGTCAATATTGACGTTAGCACGTAGATTGTAATTGTTGATAGCTATGTTATTGTTGAAGTTGTTGCGTTTGTCTACGTTCAACATACCATTGTCACGGTTAAAAGAACCTGCTACATAATAACGCGCTACGCCTCCCCCGCCGCTGGCGCTCAAATTGAGCCGCTGGTTCACCGTATAATCTTTGAACAGCATCTTTCTCCAATCGACGGTCGGATAGATCAGCGGGAATCTGCCTGCCGCCGTCATTTCTATTTTTTCCTGTGTATATTCCGTTGTATTTCCCTGCCCTTCCATCGAACGCGAATGGATGGCTTCGTTGTGAAGCCTCATATAGGTTACAGGATCGGCAAGTTCCACATTTTGGGTAGGCGCTGAAAAAGAATTTTCAAACCGGAAGGATATTTTTGCGGGTCCTTCCTTTCCCTGTTTAGTAGTAACTAATATAACGCCATTAGCTCCACGTGCGCCGTAGAGGGCCGTCGCCGTCGCGTCTTTCATGATCGAAAAACTCTCGATGTCGTCAGGTCGCAAGCGGGCAAGGTCGGTGGAAGTGAGTTCGATACCGTCAATCAAAATTAACGGCTGGGTATTGGTTCCGAATGTCGTAATTCCACGCACAAAGAAGTCGGCATTGTCTTGTCCGGGTTCGCCGCTACGCTGATAGGCGATGATACCTGCCATATTGCCCGCTAAAGCAGTCGTCAGGTTGCTGGTCGGCATCTTCAGGTCTTTGGTATTAACGGTAGTGATAGAGCCTATCACGCTTTCCTTTTTTTGCTGACCGAAAGCCACAATGGTAACTTCGGCGAGTTCGGCTACGTCTTCCTGAAGAATAACCGTGAGAATCTTGAGGTTACCCACTTTTATTTCCTGCATCCGGTAGCCGATGTACCTGAATTGCAAAACCGATGTGTCGCTTGGGATGGTGATGGAAAACTCTCCGTTGGCGTCGGTGATCGTACCGTTAGCGGCGCTTCCACGGATGACGATATTCACGCCGGGCACCCGTTCTCCATAATTGTCGGATACCGTACCGGTGACGAGGATGCCTTGCTGCTGTTTGGATTCAGGCGTAGTTGGCGCTTTAGGCAGGGAAACAAGGTAAGTATCACCCATCTTGTTAAATTCTAATCCGGTTTGATTCGACACTTGTTGAAGAACCTGCTGTATGGTGGCGCGTCGCACCTTGACGGTTATTTTGCCGGTCTTCGAGAGGCTGTTCTCATTGTACAAAAATTCGTATCCCGTTTCTTTGTGGATGGTTTCAAGAACGGATACGGCAGATTCGTTAGTTATCGCGAGTGTAATGCCGGCGCTTTTCTTCTCCTGCGAATACAATTCTTCGGCGATACCTAAGCAGATGGCAGCGCTACATAACGTTATAATTAACGAAAAACGCATAATTATTTGCTTTTTAATTTTAAAGTGCATACTTTTGCAATGTTTTAATGGTTGAAATTTGAAAAATTCGATTGTTAAGATTTCTGCGGCTTTATCGCTATCTCCTCTAAAAATGTTGATAAATCTGCAGTTGAGTAGGGCGGTTGTCTATTAAGGACAGCCGCTTTTTTTGATTGCTTGTAGACTGGGTTGTTGCATAGGCAGTTATTTTTAATGATTAATGATTAATGATTAATTTTTAATGGTTAAGGGGTTATGTCTTGGTATAGGATGATGTGTTTTTCTGTTTTTTTGTAGTTTAGGCCGAGCGATCTGAAAACGGGGTCTAAGTTTGTTTTCATCTGTTCGAGGTCGAGCCGACCCGTAATCAAATCGGGGTATTCTCCTTCGGCTAATTCGAAAACCATTTGCGGGTATGATCGGTTGAGCATGTTGACAACTTCTCTGATGGGCGTTCGTGAAAAATATAAGACGCCGTTAGTCCACATCTGAAAGTTTTCGGCGTCTATCGTGTGTTTTTCAATAGTTCCGGTGGCTTTGTCTATTTTTAGCTGATCGTCTTTTTCTAATATCAATGGAGCAGATGAAGACAACGGGGTATTTGCTGACAATGGGGCATGCCCCATTGCTACTTTAACTTTGCCCGAAGCGACGGAGACGATTGCCAATTCATCATCCGGATATGCTTTTACATCGAAAATTGTGCCTAAAACGCTGACATTCATATCAGTTGTCGCTACCGTAAATGGCCGTTCGCTGTCGGGCGTCACTTCAAAAATGGCTTCTCCCTTCAGTTCTACCTTCCTTTCGCCCTCAAAAACGGCGGGGTATTTCAGGCTGCTCTCTACATTGAGCGTTACTTTGGTTTGATCGGGCAAGACGACGGTTTTGATCTCGCCGCGTCCGGTAACCGCTTCTTCGCCATATTGCACGACTGATAACGTCTGTTCGGTTTTTGTGTTCCTGAAAAAATGTATGGCAGGTATCAATAATCCGAGCAACAGGACAGCCGCAGCTGCATATCCTAATTTATAGAGAAGACCGCTGTTTCGCGAAGGAGTAGGCGTCATTTGGATTTTACGTTTGCGATTTAGCTCGGCATACAGGCGTTTAGCCCTCTTTTTTGCCTTCTTAAGTTCTGACGATCCGAGCGCCGTATCGTCGTTAAATGCTTCGTCCCATAAAGAATCCACATCTTCGCGAGAAAGATGCGACCTGTTAGATGCTTCTTTTTTATTCGATTCCATTCAATACCTTGTTTTTGATCATTACGCTTATATTATGATTTCAACAAGGGTGAAGTACACCATGAGGGGAGAAAAAAATGAAAAATAATTACGAAAAAAATATCAAAAAAGCCATAACTGTCTTAAAATGAAGGTCTGCATGTTTCGCTAATTGTTTTTTTATTTTTTCCAAAGCAAGCGATGCGTGTTTTTTTACGGCGCTTAGCGATATATTCAACTTTTCCGCTATTTCATTATAGTTCAATCCCTCTATCCGGCTTAACCGGATGACTTCCTTTTGCTGGGGGGTCAAAGTATCAATCATGCCGAGCAATAATTTTTCATAATCGTTGTCGATGATCTGGTCTTCGGTTTGGTTTGTCTCATCATTTTCGTGCAGCAGGACGTTATTCACATAACGCGTATGAATATCCGTTTTCCTTATCTCATACAGAATACGGTTTTTAGCTATCGTTTGCAGATAGCCATAGAAAGATTTTTCGGGATTTAGAGCCTCCAGCGTTTCAAAAACCTGCAGGAAAACATCGTGAGTGATGTCTTCAGCATAGAAATCGTCCTTCAACGTACTTCGGCAAAATCTCAACAATTTGTGTTCGTAACGGACATATAATTCTTCAAAAGCCTGTTGCGAACCGTTCTTGAATAGGGCTACCAATTCAATATCCGAAATTGTAGAGAGTTTGCCCATAGTTTTGACTCATTAAGTGGAGTCAGAGGTTAATTGCCGGTGCATGGCTTCGGCTGCGCGGCGACCGTCGCCCATGGCGAGAATGACGGTGGCGCCGCTGCGAACGATGTCGCCGCCTGCATATACATTATCCAAACGGGAACGCATCGTTTCTTCGTCGACGATGATTGTCCCCCAGCGGCTTATTTCCAAACCCTCAAACGCTTTCGGTATCAATGGATTAGGCGATACGCCGACGCTTACGATGACCTCGTCGACGTCGATGGTTTCTATCGCGTCGGGTATGGGGATGGGACGGCGGCGTCCTGAAGCATCCGGTTCGCCGAGTTCCATCTTTTGGACGCGCATTTGGGTCACTTGCCCGTTTTCGTTGCCAATATATTCTATCGGGTTATGGAGCGTCATAAATTCGACGCCTTCTTCTTTGGCATGTTTGATCTCCTCGATGCGTGCCGGCATTTCTTCTTCGCTGCGGCGGTAGATAATCATGGCGCGGTCGGCTCCGAGCCGAAGCGCCGTGCGCACGGAATCCATCGCCGTATTTCCGCCCCCGATGACCGCTACATGTTTGCCTATCAATACGGGCGTATCGCTGTCGGGGGTGGCGGCATACATCAGATTGACGCGCGTCAGGTATTCGTTCGACGACATGACACCAATCAGGTTCTCTCCCGGTATATTCATAAAATTAGGCAGTCCGGCGCCGCTTGCTACGAAAATGCCCTGATATCCATCCTGAATCAAATCGTCGTAGCTGAGTGTTTTCCCGATGATACAGTCCATGACGAACAGAACGCCCATTTTCTTCAACACATCCACTTCTACATCCACAATCCTGTTCGGCAGACGAAACTCTGGTATCCCGTATTTCAGTACGCCGCCTATCTCATGCAAAGCTTCAAAAACAGTCACCTCATACCCCATTTTAGCCATATCGCCGGCAAACGACAGACCGGCAGGCCCGGAGCCTACTACAGCAATCTTCATCCCGTTTTTTGCAGCTATTTCAGGGACTGACATCGTACCGCTTTCACGCTCCCAATCGGCGGCAAAGCGCTCAAGATACCCGATAGCGACCGGTTCTTTATTCATTTTCAGATGAATACATTTACACTCGCACTGCTTTTCTTGCGGACAAACGCGCCCGCAAACAGCAGGCAGGGCATTTGCCGCTTTTAAAACCTTCGCCGCTTCAGCAAAATCTCCCCGCTCAATGTTCTTGATGAAAGTAGGAATGTTGATGTACACCGGACAACCCTCCATACAGGAAGGCGACGGACAATCAATGCAACGGCACGCCTCGTGTTTAGCTTGCTCAGCCGTCAACCCTAAATTCACTTCTTCATTACACCGACTACGGTAAGCAGGATCTAACTCATTCATTTTAACCCGCTCAATAGCCGTCCTCTCTTTATTTTTCATCCCCTGACGCAATTCCTCACGCCATGCTTCCGTCCTCAACCCCGCTATTTCTTCTTTATTTATCATAGTTTTTTTTTAGTTTTCAGTTGATTTTTAGTTTTCAGTTTTCAGATTTTCATTCGTGTCCATTTTCCAGATTTTCATTCGTGTTAATTCGTGTAATTCGTGGCCAATAACTACTCCACTGCCTTATAAGAATTTTGCCTCATAATCATCTCCTCAAAATCAACCTGATGCGCATCAAACTCCGGCCCATCAACACAAACAAATTTCGTCTTCCCCCCTACCGTCACCCGACAAGCCCCACACATCCCCGTACCATCAACCATAATCGTATTCAGCGAAGCCACCGTCGGTATATCATGTTTCCTTGTCAATTTAGCGACATATTTCATCATAGCCGCCGGCCCGATTGTCACACATAAATCAACGCTCATCCTGCTTATGACGCTTTTTATCCCATCAGTCACCAATCCTTTGATGCCATACGACCCGTCGTCAGTCGTGATAACGACTTCTTCAGAGACCGCCTTCATCCGCTCTTCCATGATTAAAAGCTCTTTCTTACGCGCAGCAAGCACTACAATCACCTTATTGCCCGCATTGTGAAGCGCTTCTACAATCGGGTACAAAGGAGCGATCCCAACCCCGCCGCCTGCGCATACGACCGTGCCTACTTTCTCAATATGTGTGGCCTGTCCTAACGGCCCTACTAAGGACGTCAGACAATCGCCGACATTCAATTGACAAATCTTCTTAGTCGATTTACCAATAGCCTGAATCACAAGGTCTATGGTTCCTTTTTCTTTATCCGCATCCGCAATGGTCAGCGGGATACGTTCGCCTTTTTCGCCGTGGCGAACGATGACGAAATGCCCTGCTTTGCGTGCACGGGCGATAAGCGGCGCCTCAACGACCAGCTTTACTACAAATTCCGAAAAGTACTCTTTTCCAACTATTTTATTCATATATAAATATTAAGTTATTTTCAGTGTGTTTATTTAAATAAATCCTGGTCGCGGAGCAGCATCAAAATGGATGAGTGTGAGAGGATTAAGTATTTTTCATCGTTGATTAGGATTTCAAATCCGGCGCTTTGGAGGTAGATCGCCAAATCGCCTTCTTTTGCCTGAAGCGGGATATAGGACACCTTCTCTTTTTCTTTTTTCCATATCTCGTCATCGTCCGACGGCGAGGGCAAAGCAATCCCGGGTCCCGTTTTAATGACGTACCCCGTTTGAAGTTTTTCACCTTCCTGCACCAATGGCGGAAGAAGCAAGCCAGATTTCGTTTTCCCCTGAGGATTCGTCGGCTTTATCAATACCTTATCGCCAATCATCAGAAATTTGTCCAATTCTTTATTGTCAATCGATAACTCCATAGTAGTCAGCCTTTTATTTACAATTTCGCATTATTTTCGGCTACAAAGTTATCATTTTTTAGTTGAAAAAAGAAAAATTTGAAAAAAAAACAGCGCATTTTTGATAAAGGGAGTGGTGGATTTTTTTTCAGCACAGAGGCACAGTGGACACAGAGTTTCACAGAGGGGAAACGACAATTCAATTTTCAACTAACTCAAGGTTTTTTTTCGCCGTTTCATTCCCCTGTTCAGCAGCTTTTTTATACCAGTACACTGCCTGATCTTTGTCTTGCTTTACGCCATAGCCGTTTTGATAAAACCATCCGAGCACAGTTTGAGCGGAGGCAAGACCTTGCTCTGCGGCTTTCGTGTACCATTGTGCAGCCTGATTATAGTCTTTTGTTACGCCGTTGCCGTTTTCGTAGCAGTAGCCAAGATTGTTTTGCGCTTGTGCATGGCCTTGTTCGGCCGCTTTTCTGTACCATTCCACGCCTTGCTTATCATCTTTTGTTACGCCGTAGCCGTTTCGGTAAAATACGCCGAGGTTACATTGCGCGTTGGCATGACCCTGTTCGGCGGCTTTTGTGTACCATTGTAACGCCTGGTCATAATCTTTGACTACGCCATTGCCGTTTTCGTAAAACGCGCCAAGCCTGAATTGCGACTGTGCATGGCCTTGCTCGGCTGCCTGCCGGTAGAGGGGGGCGGCATCGTTGTATCGTTTATTGTTATAATGGGCGTCGGCCTGGCGTACTATTTTCGCTATGGCGGCGGCGGACAGTGGAGCGGGGCTGCCTGGGGGCGGATTCACGGTGCGTGGAGGAGCGGGGTTGCTTGGCGATGGATTGTCGGCGATTGCCGGAGTGGGATCGTTCGGTGGCGGATTGTCGGCGATTGCCGGAGCGGGATTGTTCGGGGGCGGATTGTCGGCGCGGGGAGGGATAAAGTAATAATTGGCGCGCAGACTGCTGTTCCTGAACGGTGTTTGCTGCTCATGTGTCAGGTCGGCGACGCCTCCTGTGACATTGTTGAATATCTCATCGATGGTGGCGCCCGTTTTTACGAGTTCCTGTTTCAGGAAATGGGTAAAGACGCCATTGCGTAAATTGTAGTTTCCGCCATCATGCGCCGTAGCGCCCGGCGACGCAGCAAAGGCGATGTAAGTGCCCCTGGGCGCTTCCATGCCGGCTAATCCCTGTGCGTTTTTTCCCCGGTCGAGGTTCCAGCTTCGTTTGAAGGGGTTATCGCGGCAGGCATCCAGAATGATCAGTTTCATGATCACTCCTTTTTCTTCCATGTTACCCAGCACCTGGTTGACATTGACCGTTGAAAACCGGACGTCGGTTTGCGAACTCATTTCGGCATCTACGGGCACTAAATAGTTCTGTCCGTCCAGTTCCAGTCCATGGCCGGCGAAATAGAAAACGGCCATGTCGTTGCGTTCGATCGTCTTGTACCAGGCCGTCAGGTTGGCCGTCAGGTTTCGCAGGTCATTGTTTTTAAGGAGGGTCACTTCAAAGCCAAGCCGTGTAAACACGTCGGCAATATCGTCGGCATCATTGAGCGCGTTTTCCAGACTGCGGTTAGCGCCATAATCGCTCATACCTATCACCATGGCTTTGCGCTTTTCGTTGGTCGGATTTTCGACAGGCGGCTTGACCAGCTTCAAACCGCGATTTTGTGCAAAAGCCGGACTTGTCAAAGCCAGCAGCATTAAAAACAGCAATACGTTTTTCATAACTAACTTTACATTAATACAATAATATTTTTTGCAAAATTAATACTTATCATCCAATCCACAAAAATTTTTTTAAAAAAAAGCAGGGAAGCGGATTATTTCTAAAAATAATTGAAAACTATTTCCTATCTTTGCGCCATAATTTTAAATATTATCAGTACGAAAAGCATAACGAAAGATGAGAAAAATTACAGTATTAATGTGTTGCCTGATTAGTTGCATGGCCGTTTTTGCACAGGACAGGCTAAAGGAAGGCGACGAGTTGGCGGCGACGGGCGACTTCGACCGTGCAGCCGTGATGTACCGAATGTGCAGGGAGAGCAACGAACAATGTGCGCTCAAACTGTTCAAACTGATTTACGACGAAAAAGCTGAAGCCCAGTTTGCCGACGAACTGTTTCAACTGATCAGCCCTTTAGCCTCGAAAGGCGATGCAGAGGCTCAGTTCTACCTGAGCGAACTCTACCGCAAGGGCGCCGGAGGCGTAGCGCAGAATAGCGACGAAGCCCTGAAGTGGCTTAAAATGAGCGCCGAACAGAACTTTTCCGCCGCGCAAACCGAATGGGAGAATCTGGTCAGGAAAGAATCGCCTGGCAGGGAAGAGACAGTACGGGATGAGCCGGTGAGAATCTATACCGATACGCCTCCGGTCGGCGGCGACATCATATTGCCTCCCGGCCCGAACCTGAAACCCTCCAGGACGCCCGGCATCCTTTTCGCTGTTGGCGGCGTAGCCGTTGCTGCCGGAGTAGCTGTCACCTATCTGTTACCCGGAAAAATGAATGATGATTACAGCGCCAGCAACGAAACAAGTACCTACATGGAAGTACAAAAGCGCAGCCCCGTATTCCTGATTGCCGGAGGCATCATTGGAGGCGTATGTATCGGCTCGGGCATCGTCATCAAAAAGAAGAACAGCGCCAAATTAAACGCCGCCCTCTTCGACAACGACGTTCCGCCATCGTTTCACCGTACAAACGACCTCCTGCGTTTGAATCTGATCGCCTCCAATAACGGAGCCGGCCTACGCCTAACTTTCTAATGCTCGTACAAAAATGTTTTTCTTATGAAACAATCATGTTATTCTAATCACGTCATTCCCGCGCAGGCAGGAATCCCATCACTCACGTCATTCCCGCGTAGGCGGGAATCCCCTAATTCCTAATTCATAATTCCTAATTCCTAATTCATAATTATTTTACCTATGAAAAAAATATTACATAACCGAAAACTATCATGGATTGTATCAAAAACAATCTCTATATTGCTTTTGCTGGGCTTGTCGTTCACCGGATGCCTGGAAACGACGCGTGAAATCCCCATCACGCTGACCGTATCGGCCAGTGCGCTTCATTTCCCGTTTAGCGGCGATGAGCAAACGCTGACGATCGATTCCAACACAAACGCATGGAGGCTTGAGAGTGACGCTTCATGGGTTACGATCACACCATCGTCGGGTGCAAAAAAGGGAACGGTCACTGTCCGTGCCCATGCAAATGAAGCGACGGAGAATCTTACCGCAACAATCACCATCACCGGTACGGGCATCCTGCCTCCGCGCACCATACCGGTATCGATAGGTTCCGCTCCCTTGCTGACAGTTACGCCTCCAACGCTTAGTTTTAGCGCTACAGATACACCGAAGGAATTAACCGTCGCTTCCAACACCACCTGGACAGTCAGTAAAAATGCGGATTGGCTGACAGTTAGTCCGACATCCGGGACAAACAACGGCACAATTTCCGTCACTGCTGCCGCCCACACAAGCACGGAGCAGCGGACAGGCACCGTTTCCGTCAGTAGTCAGGACCTGACGCCGCGCACTGTCAGTGTGACACAGTCGGGGATAAATCCAACCTTGGAGGTATCGCCAACCTCATTGAGTTTTGCAGCAACTGATTCGCCTAAGACTTTCACAGTCAGTTCTA